>ERZ1027095.445-NODE-445-length-13529-cov-9.835016_pt1 | contig 13529 bp, 10 predicted proteins | sample MGYA00519409_ERZ1027095 | MGnify/ENA primary metagenome ERZ1027095 (study PRJEB26926, sample SAMN06164650) | human gut metagenome | biome: ENVO:00009003; feature: ENVO:2100002; material: ENVO:00002003 | host: Homo sapiens | place: USA | collected 2012 ... | reverse complement strand
ATTTGATGAATGCAGGAAAAGGCTCAACAAATCAGCTTGAATTGAGCAGAGAAACAATTGGAAATTGTAAGATTCTAATACCAGAACGGAAAATAGCAGAGCAAGCGGAGAAAAATTTCGTAGCTATTCATAACAAAATGAAAGAATGCTCGATGCAGATTGCAAGACTTCGAGAGACAAGAGATTTACTGCTGCCAAAGTTGATGAGCGGGGAAGTGGAGGTGTGACATTATGGACATGCCAAAAGAATTTTATGATATGGTGTGTGCTGACATTAAAAGACTAGACAATGTTCGAAATTTAAGTGCAGGAGAGTTATTTGAACTACATCGTCAGATTGATGCAAGGTATCAAGCTTGCATCAACAAGTGGTGTGATGGTTTGTGGTGCTCTACAAATGATGGAACACATATCGCTTATGGACATTTGGCCCAGAATCCTCAAAAGTATGTGTTATCTAATTTGAAGATGATGAAGGCAAAATTGGAAACATATAAGTACCAGATGAATGCGGTACAGTTGCCCAAACCGGAAGTTTCTAATTCGCAGGTCGTCAATGTGACCAACAGCGTGAATGTGAATGTTACGTTTGAGCAGGTACGCAAAGAAGTAGAAGAAATGACTTCACTCACGAATGAACAGACACAGGAAGTGCTGGATAAAATCTCTGAGATTGAAGAAGTGGTAAAGTCCAAAGACAGCAAAAAGTCAAAGTGGGAAAAAGTAAAACCTGTTTTGGCATGGATGGCTGATAAGAGTTGCGATGTAGGAATTGCATTGTTGCCACTACTGTTAAAACTTTAAAGTATAAAGTTATCTGAGAAAGGAAGTGTTTGCATGAAATATAAGTTTAATTTGATGGCAATTATTGCGGGATTGATTTTCTTTGCAATAGGATTGTTTTTAGCATTGATGGACGCTTTCGTATGGGATTCACCAACAGCCATTGTGTCAAATATTGGGTGCTCGCTTCTTGCATCTGCTGTTGTAGCACTTATTACAGCACTTCTTGTCGATCGTAGAAAGGAGAACCCACTGGACGAGTGGAAAATCTCGAAGATTTACAGCACTCGTGCAGAAAAAAATGCGGATTCCGACCCGGAATTAGAGAGAGCAAGATATCAGGTCGATGCAGTAGCTTTTGGCTTGAGTAATTTTAGAAATCAGTATGAAAACAAAGTTGAGAGTTGCTTAAAGAAAGGAGTTAACTTTCGAATCCTGACAATGAATCCTGAAAGCGAATTTGTTGCCGCGAGAGAAAGAGAAGAAAATACTGCACCCAATCAAATAAAAAAATCGATAGAGGACTTGGTTGCGTGGGCAGATAAATTAAATGCGAAAAACTATAAAGGAAAGATAATTGTCAAAGGTTATAATTGTATGACGCTTGACTTTTACTGGCGGGTAGATGGAGAAGTTTTTGTCGGACCGTATTGGTATGGACAACTGAGCAATCAAACGATAACGTATGCATTTGCAGATGGTGGAAAAGGGTTTCAGCAATATTCAAATTATTTTGAAAAACTATGGGACAATAGCACGTTGTCTGCACCATTAACGGAAGTTGAGAAAATTCGAGTGTCCAGAAAGCGAAAGCATTAAAATGAGGTGATCCTATGAGCCGCGAATACTCCGAAAATGTCCTTGTTCAGAACAGTGCGGGCAACCTGCTGCAAAATGTTCTGGGCTGGGAGGTCGTGCTGGCTTACAACTCCGAAAAGCTGGGGCCGGACGGGACGTTAGGCCGCACCAGCTATGGGGAAGTGCTGCTGACCCGGTATTTTCGGCAGGCGCTTTTGCGCTTGAACCCGTGGCTCACCCTGAACCAGCTGGACGAGGTGCAGAAGAAATTCACGGCACACGTTTCCACCGCATCCCTGATGCAGATCAATGAGGAAAAGTATTTTCTGCTGCGGGATGGCATCCCGGTGACGGTCAAGCGGCCGGATGGCCGCACCGAAATCCGAAGCGCGGCGGTGATCGACTTCAAAAACCCGGAAAACAATCATTTCCTCGCCGTAAAAGAAATGAAGATCCACTCGCAGTTGTACCGTCGTAGAACGGACATTGTGGGCTTTGTCAATGGCATCCCGCTGCTGTTTGTCGAGCTGAAAAAGCCCACCGTGGATGTGCAGAACGCCTACATAGACAACTATCGGGATTACCTCGATACCATTCCGCAGTTGTTCTATTACACAATGCCTTTCTTATGCTGTCCAATGGATTGGAAGCCAAGGTGGGCACGCTTGGCAGTAAGTACGAGTTTTTCCACGAGTGGAAGCGTCTGAAGGAAAGCGATGCAGGCAGCGTGGAACTGGAAACCATGCTGCGGGGCATCTGCGAGAAAAAGACCTTCCTCGATCTGCTGGAAAACTTCATCCTTTACGACCATTCCGGTGGGCGCACCACCAAGATTCTGGCCCGCAACCACCAGTACCTCGGCGTCAACGAGGCCGTCAGTGCTTACGAGAACCGCAAGTTAAAAGACGGCAGGCTGGGTGTGTTCTGGCACACGCAGGGGTCTGGCAAGAGTTACTCGATGGTCTTTCTGGCGCAGAAGATCCGGCGCAAGTTTGCAGGCTCGCCCACCATTGTGGTGCTGACCGACCGTGACGAGCTGAACCGGCAGATCAGCGATACCTTTGAAAACTGCGGTCTGCTGGGCAAGACAAAGGCTTCGCAGTTCATTGCATCCAGCGGTACAGACCTTGTAAAAAAGCTGCAGGGCAACCCCAGCTTTGTGTTTACCCTGATCCAGAAGTTCAACCTACCCAAGGAGCCGCCCATCTACCCGGATCACGACATTCTGATTTTGTCGGATGAAGCCCACCGCAGCCAGTACGGCATTTTTGCAGACAACATGATGCACCTGCTGCCCACGGCGTCCCGCATCGGCTTTACCGGTACGCCGCTTCTGGCAGATGACCATATTACCGAGCGCACATTTGGCGGGTATCTGTCGGTGTATGATTTCAAGCGGGCGGTGGAGGACGGCGCAACGGTGCCGCTGTACTATGAGAACCGCGCGGATAAGATCGCCCAGTTGGACAAGCCGGAGATCACCGGGCGGATTCTGGATGCCATTGAAGCAGCCGACCTTGATCCCTCGCAGGAGGAAAAGCTGGAACGAGAATTTGCAAAGGAGATCCATATTCTCACCGCAGATGAACGGCTGCGTTCCATTGCAAAGGACTTTGTGGAGCATTACTCTGACCTTTGGACCAGCGGCAAGGCGATGTTCGTCTGCCTGAATAAGGTCACCTGTGTGCGGATGTACAACTATGTGCAGGAATACTGGCGGGCAAAGATCAGGGAGCTGGAAGCCCGGCAGGGCACAGCGACCCAGCAGGAAGCACAGGAACTTGCCCGCAAACTGGCATGGATGAAAGAAACCGAAATGGCAGTGGTGATCAGTCAGGAGCAGAACGAGGTGCAGACCTTCAGAAAGTGGGGACTGGATATTCTGCCGCACCGTGCCAAAATGGAAAAGCGGGAGCTGGATAAAGAATTCAAGGACAGCAGGAATCCGTTCCGGGTGGTGTTCGTCTGTGCCATGTGGCTGACGGGCTTTGATGTAAAGTGTCTGTCCTGTCTGTATCTGGACAAGCCGTTGAAAGCCCATACCCTGATGCAGACCATCGCTCGTGCAAACCGTGTTTCGGAGGGCAAGAGCAACGGCCTGATCGTGGACTATATTGGTATCGTAAAGGCGCTGCGCAAGGCTCTGGCGGACTATACGGTCAGCAAGAACAGCCCGGCGGGCATTGACCCAACGGTGGACAAAACGGAGCTGATTCAGCGTATCCGTACGGTCATCGGAGAAACGGACGGTTTTCTGGCAGAACATGGGTTCCAGCTGCAGGAACTGGTGGACGCACAGGACTTTGAAAAGATGAACCTTGTACAGGATGCAGTCAACGCGATGTGCGAGACGTTGGAAACCAAGAAAACCTTCCAGACCTATGCGTCTGAACTGGCGCGGCTGTTCCGCTACGCAGACCGTGACGATGTGGACGATGCCGTGCGCGCCCGGAAAAACGCAATTCTCGCCATCTACGAGGGCTTGCAGCAGAAGCGGAAACACGCGGACAATACCGACCTGATGGTGCAGATCAACGGCATCGTCAACGAGTACATCCATGTGGAAAAGCCGGATCAGGAGGCTGTACCATCCCGGCAGTTTGACATCAGCAAAATTGACTTTGACCTGTTGAGCCGGGAATTCGCCCACACCCGGCGGAAGAACCTTTTGCTGCGCGATCTGGATGAACTGGTGAATCAGCAATTGGCGAAAATGCTGTTTGCAAACCCGCACCGCATGGATTATTATGACCGCTATCAGGAGATCATAGATGCCTATAATGCAGAGCAGAACCGGGCAACCATTGAGAAAACCTTCATGGATCTGATGGAACTTGCAAATTCACTGGACACGGAGCAGCAGCGCTACGTGCGTGAGGGCTTTTCTAGCGATGAGGAGCTTTCGGTGTATGATTTGCTGTTTTCGGAGAACCTCACGAAGCAGGAAATTGAAACGATCAAGAAGGTGTCCGTGGACTTGCTGACAAAAATCAAACAGCAGATCGCCAAACTCGACCATTGGACAGACAAGCAGGAAACTAAGGCGATTGTGGATAACCTGATTCGCAATACCCTTTGGCAAGAACTTCCCAATAGCTATGGTGTAAGCGATATCCAGACCTACCAGAAGAAAATCTACGAGTATGTATATATGCGCTACCCGGAAGTAGCATAACGCAAAAATCACCCCAGAGAGAACGCACAAGAGGCTATTCTCTCTGGGGTGATTACGTATCAAATCATCTGAAAATGCTTCAATGCTTCCACAATCGCATCCTCTTTTTCCTTCGGACACTTGGGCTGCTTTGCATTCTCGTTTTTCGCTTTATTGTAATTCTCTCGCTCAATAATGCCGTACTTCTGCTTCACCTGTGCGATATAGAGATTGGAGACCTTAAGCTGATGACGCTCCCACACATACTCCCGAATCTCGTTGTAAGTCGCCTTGCTTTCCGCAGCAGTCACATCCAGTTCATCCATGCTGACGTCCACTTCGATGTGCCGCTCGACATTGAGTTTGGACAAAAGGAGAACGGCCTCAACGGTTGATTGCGATTCCAAGGGAAATTCTCGAATCTCTTTTCCATTGTAGGGAACAGGGAAGGCGAATACAATGTTCCGAATCCAGTTGTCATCCGGCTGTTTTTTCGGGAAAATATCAATGCGCTCGATGAAGGCACGCATGAATTCCTTTTGCTCCACCTCAGTGGCGGCATTGTAGACTTCATCGAAGGCCAGAAGCAGGTGATAGATGTTGTCAGCTGTGATCTTCTCCTGATGAATGTCATCAACCTGACCTTGGATTTCAGCGAGCTGGGTTTCCATGTCCTCAATCAGTTCATATTGCTCATCGTAACGTCGCTGCAAATCCAAAGACTTACGGTCATAATAGGGATCATTAAAGTCCAGTGTGTCCATCTGGTGCTCCAGACGAGATTTCGTACTGAGTCGCTGGCGGAGCTGCGCTTTGATTGCATCGGCCTGCTGCTCCAACTCGCTGGTATCGACTGCGGAACCAATTTTTTCTTTGATGGCATCTACGAAGCGCGGGTCGTGAACCATAGCGGATACGATGGATGCGACCATCTGATTGATTTCGTTCTGTTCAATGTTCAACCGGAAAGAACATTCGTGTCCAGTCTGCCCTTTGATGCTCTTGCAGAAGTAGTAGTAACGAGTTTTGTTATCCTTGCTGTGAGCCTTAGAGACATTTCCGTACAGATTCCGTCCACAGCAGGGGCATTTCAGAATGCCGGAAAGAATATGTGCGTGGTCGGGGTCACGCACCTTTTCACGCCGCCCTGTGGTACGCTGACGCTTGGTCTGTGCAAGATTCCAGTCGTCCTCGGAAACGATGGCTTCATGTTGACCGACATAGACGGGAAACTCGGATTGCTTCACAACGTGCATTTCGTTTCGAGTGCCGAGTTTCTTTTCAACCTTGCGGCGACCAAATGCAATCTTACCGCAGTAAATGGGATTGTCCAGAATACCTCTAACAAATACAGCAGAAAACTTTGGAATAGTTCCATTCTGACGGAGCTTTTTCACATAGCCATGGGTGTTCAGATACCGGGCAATACCTGCTACACCATCGTTGGTATGGATAAAGCGGTCAAAAATAACACGGATAACTTCCACTTCATCGTCTGCAATCGAAAGCTCGCCATTTTCCAGCCTATAGCCATAGGGTGCAAAGCCGCCGTTCCATTTGCCCTCACGGGCTTTCTGTTCACGGCCGGCCATCGTTTGAGCACGGATATTCTCACGTTCGATTTCAGCAACAGCAGAAAGAACAGAAATCATTAACTTGCCGGAATCTTTGGAACTGTCGATGCCATCTTCTACGCAAATCAAATTGACACCGAAATCCTGCATAAGCTGCAAGGAGTTCAGAACATCGGCCGCATTGCGCCCAAAACGAGACAATTTGAACACCAAGACGTAAGAAACGCCGTCTTTACAGTCTTGCACATCTCGCAGCATCTGTTGAAATTCGTGCCGACCTTGAATGTTCTTACCGGAAAATCCTTCGTCAGAATATTCTCCAGCAATGACCATATCTTCATAATCGGCATATTTGCGCAGCTTTTCACGCTGTGCATCAAGGCTGTAACCGTCCACCTGCATGGCCGTAGATACGCGAGTATAGATGTAGCATTTGGTGCGTGCTTTTTTCATAAGAAATCCTCACTTTCGGCGGTTGGTTGTTGTGTGAGATTTTCATGCTGGATATAATACTCTAGCAACCGGAGTACATACTCTGGCGCATGGCGGTGGCCGAGTTCCCATTCTGTTACAGTGCGGTAGGGAATTTGGAAGAAAGTGCAAAACTCCCGGCGGTTCATCCCGGTCGATTCGCGCAGTTCGAGGATTTTGTCTTTGCAGTCCATAAAGTTGCCCTCATATATGTAAAACACGCTACGCAATTATTTTAACATAAAAACAAAAATTACGCAACGTGTAAATCTGCTTATGCAGCTTTACTGTTGGTCGCGCAAAGCGGAGACTCCTTTTGCTCCAGTACAGTTGAGCCATATTTTTGAATCAGCTTTGCCATAACATCGATACAGCGTACAAAGGATGCGTTGTCAGTTTCGGTGTCATAGTATTTTTTCAATAGGCAGCTCCATTTCCTTGTAGCAGAACTTTGACTGTCCTGCGAATTTTAGAAACATCCCTTGATTCATCCGATTAAAAGTTTCAGTCGCTCCAGCTTTTCCTGCGCTGTTTCTTTGCGGAAACTCACGCCGATGCAGGAAACAGGAACACACATTTCCAGCAGGCGGTCATAGATGCGGGCATGGGCTGTATCTTGTGGGTGCCGTATCTCGTCCAGCGTCAGGTTGGTGGTGACGATCAACGGCTTCCGGCTGCGGTATCGGCTGTCCACGATGTTGTAGATCTGTTCCAGTGCGTACTCGGTGCCACGCTCCATGCCGAAGTCGTCAATGATGAGCAGGGGATAGCGGCAGAGCCTGTCCACAATATCATTGCGCCCGGAAAAGCTGCTGTTCAACTCGTTCAGGATTCGGGCAAAGTTTGTCATACGCACAGGCACTTCCTGCTCCATCAGAGCGTTTGCAATGCATCCGGCAAGGAAACTCTTGCCGGTGCCCACACCGCCCCAGAGGAACAGTCCTAGGTTCTCTGCACGCATGGTCTGCCATTGCTCCACATAGCGGTGTGCATAGTGCATCTGATGGCTGCGGCCATTGTCGTTTTCAAAGGTCCAGTCCAGCATTGCCGGGTCAGAAAATCCCTCGGCTTTCAGCCGCCGCACAAGGTCGTTGTGCTTTTGCTGGCTGATAAGGGCTTCTTGTTTTTCTCTTTCCGTGCGTTGGCAGCTGCATTCGATTGGGTGCTTGTTCTTGCCCATCAGGGCAATGCCCTTTGCAAAGAACGCTTCTTTTGGGGTGTGACACTTTCCACAATGAAGCAGGCCATCCTCGCCATAATAATCATCGGTGTTTTCGGGAATACTGGAAACGGACTGTTCTAAATTTTTCTCAATCGTCTTTATAGGCTTTCTCCTTCCTTGAATGTGTAGTCCGGGATGCCCGGTGTCGATTTTCGTTCTGTTTTCTGCCGTTTTGCCCAGATACGCAGGGTGGCTGCATGGTCGGCGTACTTCTTATCTGTGGACTGGATATAAGCCGAAAGCTGTTCGATTAGATCATCCAGCCCGGAGAAATCAGCTTTGAGTCGCCTGTACTCCTTTGCTGTTAAAAAGACTTTTTGATATTCTCCAAAGGTCAAATAAGCATCTGTTGTTTTTATCAGGTGGTTATCTTTCAGGTTGTTCTTATTACGTTGGTTAGTGGAACACTTTTGTTCCGTGGAAGGTATCATTTCTGTTCCATCGCATAGGGCAGAATCGTTCCATGCAAAGGAACATTTTTGTTCTGTCGGGACTTTTACAAAGATGCTGTTGGGCACAGTAATGCGACCTCTTCTGCGCTCGATCAGATCGGCATCCTCCAGTGAGCGCAATGCACGTTTAATGCTCATGGTACTGCATCGCAGGGCTTCGCTCAATGATGAAATGGGAAAAATTACATAGACGAAGCCGCGCTCATCCACCCAGTTGTTCTTTTTAGAAAGCGTTGCCCTGTCAAGCAGCAGAGTGTAGAGCAGCTTTGCCGTGTGGCTTAGGTCTGTATCCAGCAAAAAGCGGGCATAGGGCAGATATTGCGGCAAAGGTGTAGTGACAGTCAGGTAGTTGGAAATAAAATTCACCTCCAGTGTTTTTTCATCAAACAAATTTTTGGAAAGCATTTTACTGGCTGTTGGTAATCTCCAGAAGATGCTGCCGATGCTGCTCTTTCAGATGCACAATATAGCTTTCTGCCTTTTGCAAAGCGGCAATAACTTTTGTTTCAATCTCTACATTTGTCAGAAAGTCGGGATACAGAGCAAAGCATTGTTCGAGACGGAAAATAAAGCTATCAGAGGCACTGTTGATTTCACTGAACATTCCTTCGGCATCGGCGACATGATCAACCGTTGCCATCTTTTCTCCTAGCTCACGAATGGTCTGGAGTTCGGTGCTGCGCTTTCCCGATGAAATAAAAGGTCGATTCTCTGAGAGTGGATCAACCGTTTGGATCTTCGATGTGGCAGCACTAGAGAAATTGCGTTCGGTGACCTTGGAAAGCAATTCTAAATTTTCATAGGTGTCCGCACTATCGTCTGGTTTACCGTTTAACTTTTCCTCTCGCCACGTTGATACCACGGTGGGCAATGCTTCTGTGGGAGTTCCACGGATAATGGTAGCCTCTCGCTGGGATAGCTTAAGTTTGCCGGATAAGATTTCTTCCTGAATGCCGGGGCAGTATTTTTCCATCAGCTCAACGGTTTTCATGAACTGCTCGGCACGAATTACGAAAGAAGGGCTTACATTGTTTTCTTTGGCGATTCGTTCGGTCGTATTTTCTACCGATGGCAAATTGTCAATTTGACAGTTTGCCACCTGTGTGTACTGATTGCCATGATTTCCCCCACGAGTGGATTTTTCAGAATGATACTGCTTTCCAATCAGGAACTTTTTCTGTTCAGGTGTCAGATTCCGATGGCCTAGCTGATGTTTGCAGATCCATGCCAGAACATCTTCACGGGTTTCGCAGGTGCAGGAAATCGAACGGGTGGTATAAGGAATTTCCGGGTGCTGCTGGAGAATCTTATAGCGATCGTGGCCATCAACAAGAATGTTGCCCCAGACAATCAGGGGAGACAGAACTTCACCCTCTGAAAGGATGTTTTCTTCCAGTTGCTGAAATTCTTCATCGGTCAATGCAGGAATCTGAGATTGAAATTCGGAGTCGATGATAAATTCAAACTTGTTTTTCTTCATAGGCAAAATCTCCTTTCAAAAATTTATTGGTAGTTCAGCCGTTATCCCCGCATGGCTTTCCTACCCCCTTTCAGCGGCGTTTTTCGGCTCTCCCACTTGGGGGTCATCGCCGGGTATCCCATGCAGACGGTCATTCGGTTTTCAAGGTTCAATTGGTGTCTTGCTGGTAGCTTATCACACTTTCAAAAGAATTTTTAGGACCTATTAGTTCCGCTTTTTATATTCAAAACCGGAAGTAATAGGTCCGGTTTGATGCGATATTGAATGAATCAACGCGGTTTTTCCAGAAACAAATTTTTTCCAAGAAAATTTGCTCATTCAGCGTCAGCGAGGAAGCACGGTCAGCACCGTTCTTGTGCAGAAAAATAACCGTCCGCTTCAAGTTAAACTTGAAAACGGACGGTCTGGCTTGCAAAATAATTTTCAAAATTGGAGGGCAAGTTGAGAGGCTTCATAGTACCAGCAAGCAGTGTCTTCGTATATACAAAGACCATTTTTGCTTTGCAAAATACTTGTTGGGAACACCCAAACCCGTGAACTGCATCCGATGGATGCAGGATTAGCGTCTCCAAATGAGAAAGTTTATGGCTCTAACACATTGTCAGCCATTGATAAACAACTTTTTCCAGTCAAAAAAGAAAATAGCGATGATTAAAGATGAACATTGCAGAAAAATGTGATACAATAGAAAATGAAAATCCAAACAACAGGAGGAATCCCCTCGTGGCCAACAACGTGAACGTCAAAAAACTGGAAGCTGACCTGTGGGAGTCGGCAGATCTGCTGCGTGCAGGCTCTAAACTCACCTCGAACCAATACTGTATGCCGGTACTGGGACTGATTTTTCTGCGGTATGCGTACAGCCGCTTCAAACTGGTGGAGCAGGAGATCCTGAAAGACCGTCCCGTGCGCGGCGGTCGGGTGCTGCCGGTGGAGCAAAGCGACTTTACCGAAAAGAGTGCACTGTTTCTGCCCAAGGAGGCGCAGTACAATTACTTAGTCAATTTGCCCGCCAACATCCCGGAGCAGGGGCTGACCGGCATTGAGGGCAATCCTCTGAACAGTCTGGGCGAAGTGGTGAACAACGCCATGGAACTGGTGGAACAGCAGAGCGAGCAGCTGCAGGGCGTTCTGCCGAAGGACTACACCATCTTCTCAGATGAACTGCTGGGGGAACTGCTGCGTATCTTCAACAATGATGCGTTGGACGATGTGGGCGGCGATGTGATCGGCCGTATCTACGAATATTTTCTGAATAAGTTTGCCAAGAACGTGGCACAGGATGACGGCGTGTTCTTTACGCCGAAATCGCTGGTGAAGATGATCGTCAATGTGCTGGAGCCTGCCCACGGTGTTCTGCTGGACCCGGCTTGCGGCAGCGGCGGTATGTTTGTGCAGACCGGCGACTTTGTAAACCATGCGGGCATGATCGCCAACAACACCATGACCTTCTACGGACAGGAAAAGGTGGAGTACAACGCCAAGCTCTGCCTGATGAACATGGCCGTGCATGGTCTGACCGGCGTGATCAAGTCCGGCGATGAAGCCAATACCTTCTATCACGATGCCCACAACCTGAACGGCTGCTGCGACTATGTGATGGCAAATCCGCCGTTTAACGTGGACAAGGTCAAGTCGGAGTCGGCGCAGAGTGCCGGGCGGTTGCCCTTTGGCCTGCCCGGTGTGAACAAGGCCAAGGAGATCGGCAACGCAAATTATCTGTGGGTGTCCTATTTCTACTCCTACCTGAACGAGCATGGCCGTGCGGGTTTTGTGATGGCGTCCTCGGCTACCGACAGTCAGGGCAAAGACAAAGACATCCGTGAAAAACTCATCCAGACCGGCCATGTGGACGTGATGATGAGCGTGGGCAACAATTTCTTCTACACCAAGAGCCTGCCCTGTTCGCTGTGGTTTTTGGATAAGGGCAAACCGGAACATCTGCTGGACACCGTATTGTTCATCGACGCCCGCAACTATTATACCGTGGTGGACCGTACCCAGAACGAGTGGAGCGACTGGCAGCTGAAGAATCTCAACGCCATTGTCTGGCTCTATCGCGGTGAAGAGGACAAGTACAAGGTGCTTCTGGCGGAGTATCACGCAGAACTGGCGGACGACCGCCCCTTTGCAGAGATTCAGGCCGCACTGGAACAAAACGTGCAGACCAAGCGGGAAGAAGCCAAAGCCGCTGTGGAGGCAGCACCCCGCAAAGAGCGCAAAGCTACGCAGGAAAAGTTCGACAAGGAGCTGGAAGCCCTCAGCGAGAAGCTGACCGTTGCCAAGGAGGCCGTCTGGCTCATCGAAAAGTTTGGCGAGGGCGTTTATCAGGACATTCCCGGTCTGTGCAAGGTGGCCAGCCGAGACACTATCCTCAACGAGAAAGGCGCATCCCTGACACCCGGTGCCTATGTGGGCGTTGCACCCGTGGAGGACGACGGCGTGGATTTTGCCCAGCGGATGAAGGAAATCCACAAGGAACTGCTGGAATTGCAGGCAGAGTCCAACCGCCTGATGGAAACCATCTCGAAGAATCTGGAGGAGATGGGGGTATGAGATATACGATAGGACAACTTGCAGAAATTATAGATGGAGATCGTGGGAAAAACTATCCTAAACAGGACGAATTTTATCCTCAAGGATATTGCTTGTTCTTGAATACTGGAAACGTAACAAAAGAGGGTCTCATCTTTGAAGAAAATCAATTCATTATGAAAGAAAAAGATGAGGCACTAAGAAAGGGTAAGCTGAAAAGGGGAGATATTGTATATACTACCCGCGGAACTGTAGGAAACGCAGGGTATTATAATTCTAGTGTCCCTTATGAAAATATTAGAATAAATTCGGGAATGGTTATTCTACGTTCCAATGGGGAAATTGTAGATGCACGATTTCTGTATCAAATTTTGAAAAGTGAGTACTATCGACCATATTTTAAGCAGTATTGTACAGGAAGTGCGCAACCACAATTGCCAATTAAAAACTTTAGCCAGATATATTTGAATGTACCTGATATTAAAACTCAACATCGTATCGCAGATATTCTCTCTGTGTATGATAACCTGATTGAAAACAACCAAAAACAAATCAAACTACTGGAAGAAGCAGCCCAGCGGCTTTATAAAGAGTGGTTTGTGGATTTGCGCTTTCCGGGGCATGAAAACACAAATATTGTGGATGGTGTGCCAGAGGGGTGGAGCAAAAGCACGGTATCCGAAGTATCTGCTGTCCTGAGAAGAGGAATTTCGCCGAAATATAATGAGAAGGCAAGAGGCATTGTAATCAATCAAAAGTGCATTCGTCAAACGATTGTTTCTTACGATGAGGCGAGAACGCAAGAAAAGAAATATCCAGCTGAGCTTGAAATGATGGAATCGGATATTGTAATTTGCTCAACAGGTGCAGGAACATTAGGTCGTGTTGGACAAATTTTTGAAGCGAAAGGAAATGCAACCTTGGACTCTCATGTGACGCTAATTCGAGCAGATGAAAAAATTGGGCAGCAATCTTTGTTTTGGTCGCTCAAGATGAAGCAGGACTATTTGATGAATGCAGGAAAAGGCTCAACAAATCAGCTTGAATTGAGCAGAGAAAC
>ERZ1027095.437-NODE-437-length-13699-cov-6.035107_pt1 | contig 13699 bp, 10 predicted proteins | sample MGYA00519409_ERZ1027095 | MGnify/ENA primary metagenome ERZ1027095 (study PRJEB26926, sample SAMN06164650) | human gut metagenome | biome: ENVO:00009003; feature: ENVO:2100002; material: ENVO:00002003 | host: Homo sapiens | place: USA | collected 2012 ... | reverse complement strand
TTTCATCTCGGCGGCGTACTCGTCCTCGGTGCAGCGGGGTCGGGTGACCATGCGGGTCGTGAACGCAATGGTGCGGTGGTCCGCCCCGTCCAGCCCGCCAATGCAGATGTTGGAGTTGCCGATGTCAACTGCTAAAACCATAGTGAAGTCCTTTTTATAGATAAAAGATAAGAGATAATAGTTAAAAAATAAGGTGGATCGCGGCGCTTTGCGCCGCTCAAAAATATTATACGCATTTGCATAGAAAGCGTCAATCTGCTATAATGACTACAGCGTAATTTTGTTTTCGCCAAAGGCGAAAACTCCACTCTACTAATAAGGTGTTGATTTTTTATGCTGCTTTCCAACAAAACCGTCGTCCTCGGCATCACCGGGGGCATTGCCGCCTACAAAATGCCCAACGTGGCGCATGCACTCGTCAAGCTGGGCGCGGATGTACACGTTCTTATGACGAAAAACGCCACCGAGTTTATCTCGCCGCTGGTGTTTGAGACGCTGACCCGCCGCCGCTGCCAGGTCGATACGTTTGACCGCAACTTCCAGTACGACGTGGCCCATATCAGCCTTGCCAACGCGGCAGATTTGATGCTCATCGCCCCGGCCACGGCCAACGTCATCGCCAAGCTGGCCCACGGTCAGGCCGACGACATGCTGACCACTGTCACGCTGGCCGCGACCTGCCCCAAGCTCGTCGCGCCCGCCATGAACACCCACATGCTCGAAAACCCCATCACCCAGGATAACCTCAAAACGCTGGAACACTACGGCTTCACGGTCATCCCGTCCGGCTCCGGTATGCTGGCCTGCGGCGACGTCGGCTCGGGCCGTCTGCCCGATGAGGGTGTGCTGGTCGACTACGTCCTGCGGGAGCTGGCCTGCGCGAAAGACCTTAAAGGCAAAAAGGTCGTCGTCTCCGCCGGTGCCACGCAGGAGCCGATGGACCCCGTGCGCTATCTGACGAACCACTCCACCGGCAAGATGGGCTACGCCGTGGCCCGCGCCTGTATGCTGCGCGGCGCAGACGTCACGCTGCTGGCGTCCAGCGGCTGCACGCTGCCGCCCGTGCCGTTTGTAAAGACCGTTCCGTTCACCACTGCCGCCGACCTGTTTGAGGCCGTCAAGGCAAACGCCATGGACGCTGACGCCCTCGTCATGGCTGCCGCCGTGGCCGACTACCGCCCGGCCACTGTCGCCGCGGACAAGGTCAAAAAGCACGACGGCGAGATGAGTATTGCCCTGGAACGCACCGACGATATTTTAGCCTGGGTCGGTGCGCATAAGCCGGAAAAGCTGTTTGTCTGCGGCTTCTCGATGGAGACCCGCGACTTGATTGAGAACAGCACGGCCAAGCTGCACAAGAAGAACATGGACATGATTGTGGCCAACAACCTGAAGGTGCCCGGCGCAGGCTTCGGCGTGGACACGAACGTTGTGACCATCATCACCGCCCAAGGCGTCACCGAGCTGCCCCTCCAGAGCAAGGATGCCGTTGCCGGTCACATTGCAGACGCGATTGCGGGAAAGTAAGAAACAGACCGCAAACGGCCAAAGCCCTTTCCCGAAACCAAAAAAATCATACCCCCGCCCCCACCTGCATATTCATTTGTGAATCATGCAAAGGGGGCGTTTTTATGTGCGGAATTTCGGGGCAGGTCGGGCGCGACCCCCGGACCATCCAGCGGCGGTACGCGGCCTACTGCGCCATGCAGCAAACGCTGGCGCGGCGCGGGCCGGACCAGCGCGGTATGTACATCTGCGGCGCGGCGGCGCTCATCCACGCGCGGCTGGCGGTTGTGGATCTCGAAAACGGCCTGCAGCCCATGCAGCTGGACTGGCAGGGTGAAACCTACGTGCTGGTTTATAACGGCGAGCTCTACAACACGCCCGAGCTGCGCGCCGCACTGGCCGCCTGCGGGCACAGCTTCAACGGGCACTCCGACACCGAGGTACTGCTCCACGCTTTTGCCGAGTGGGGCGCAAACTGCGTGCCCAGGTGCAACGGTATTTTTGCGTTTGCTGTCTGGCAGCAGAACGCAGGTACGCTGTTTTTGGCGCGTGACCGCTGCGGCGTCAAGCCGCTGTTCTACACGCAGGCGGAGGACTCGCTGATATTTGGCAGTGAGCTGAAGACCCTGCTGGCGCATCCCGCTGTGCCGCCCCGCGTCGATGCCAACGGCCTGGCCGAGGTGCTGCTGCTTGGCCCCGGGCGCACGCCGGGCTGCGGCGTATTTCAAAATGTGCGGGAGCTGCTGCCCGGCCAGTACGCTGTCTATGAGACCCAAACCGCCCGCCTGACCCTGCACAGCTACTGGCGGCTTGAGGACCACGACCACCCCGACGACTTCGCCGCCACGGCCCGCAGGGTGCGCGACCTCGTCACCGATGCTATCGAGCGGCAGCTCGTGTCCGACGTGCCCGTGGCAACGTTTTTGTCTGGCGGGTTGGATTCCAGCCTGATTTCGGCCATTGCCGATGCGCATTTTACGGCGCAGGGCAACCAGCTGCAAACGTTCTCGGTGGGCTACCGGGATAACAAAAAGTACTTCCATGCGACAAAATTTCAGCCCGGCGCGGATGCACCCTACATCCGCAAAATGAACGACTTTCTCCATGCCAGGCACCACTGGGTCACGCTGGACACGCCGGAGCTTGTGCCCGCGCTGTACGCCGCGGTGGACGCCCGCGACCTGCCCGGCATGGCGGACGTGGATGCGTCGCTGCTCGTGTTCTGTCGGCATATCAAGCCCCACGCCACGGTGGCGCTGTCGGGGGAGTGCGCGGACGAAATTTTCGGCGGCTACCCGTGGTACCGCGACCCCACGGTGCGCGAGCGGTACGGCTTCCCATGGGCGCAGTCCACGGCCTACCGCGCGTCGTTCATCAAGCCCGGTGTGCTGGGCGGCATCGACCCGGCAGCGTTCGTGGATGAAGGCTATCGCGCCACGCTGGCTCAGACCTCCGTCCGCCCCGGCCTGCCCGCCGCAGAACAGCGGATGCGCCAGATGATGAACCTGAATTTCAAATGGTTCATGCAGACGCTGCTGGACCGCAAGGACCGCATGAGCATGTACAGCGGCCTCGAGGTCCGCGTGCCGTTCTGCGATTACCGCATTGCGGAGTATCTATACTCGGTCCCATGGGAGTTCAAGGACTATCACGGGCAGGAAAAGGGCCTCCTGCGCGAGGCCATGCGCGGCGTGCTGCCCGACGAGGTTCTGTGGCGGCGCAAAAGCCCGTACCCCAAAACGTGGAACCCCAGCTACCTGGCGGCCGTCTCGGCGGAGCTGCGCACCGTCCTGAATGACCCCGCCGCGCCGCTTCTGCGCATCATTCGGGCGGACGCACTGGAAACGCTGCTGGCCTCCGGCGCGGATAACCCCATCCCGTGGTATGGTCAGCTGATGACCACGCCCCAGACTATCGCGTGGTTTTTGCAGCTGGACTATTGGCTGGCAAAGTATAAGGTGGAGCTGGTGTGAACTTGCGGCGGGGTGGGGCACCCCGCCCTACGTGTATCATGTATGTGGGGACGTAGGGCGGCATGCCCTCATGCCGCCGTGCCCGTTCCCGCCACCGCAAGCCTCCCGCCACCACCGTAGGGGCGGATTCCCGATCCGCCCGCAAACCTAACGCAGCCGCACACGGCCCGGGCACATATACAAGGCACCCCTGCGTCACGTCGTACGCCACACAAACGCAAAAATAATTTATTTTCCCTCCCCATCTGTTCAAACCCGCCAAAACGTGCTATAATAACCCAATAGGACTATAAATAGAGAAGGGAGTCTCCTCATGCAGCAGGAAACTGTCATCGTTCTGGATTTCGGCGGCCAGTATAATCAGCTGATCGCCCGCCGCGTCCGCGAATGCAACGTATATTGCGAGATTTATTCGTACCGCACCGACCTTGCCAAAATCAAGGCCAAAAACCCCAAGGGCATCATCTTCACCGGCGGCCCCAACAGCGCCTACCTGCCGGATTCGCCCACGATCGACCCCGATATTTATAACTGGGGCGTGCCCATCCTCGGCATCTGCTACGGCAGCCAGCTGATGATGCACATGCTGGGCGGCAAGGTCTGCAAGGCACCCGAGCGCGAGTACGGCAAGACGCTGGTCGACTTGAACACCGCCAGCCCGCTGTTTGACACGCTGCCCGCGCAGAATGTCTGCTGGATGAGCCATAACGACTACATCGAGCAGGCCGCCCCCGGCTTTGAGATCGTGGCCCACACGCCCAACTGTCCGGTGGCTGCCGCGCAGGATAAGGCACGCGGCCTCTACGCCGTGCAGTTCCACCCCGAGGTCCTGCACACCGAAAACGGCACGAAAATTCTGCATAACTTCGTCTATAATGTCTGCCGCTGCGCCGGTGACTGGAAGATGGACTCCTTCGTGGAAAACTCCGTCAAGGCCCTGCGCGAAAAGATCGGCGACGGCAAGGTACTCTGCGCCCTGTCCGGCGGCGTGGATTCCAGCGTCTGCGCGGCCATGCTGGCCAAGGCCATCGGCAAGCAGCTGACCTGCGTGTTCGTGGACCACGGTCTGCTGCGCAAGAATGAGCGCGAGCAGGTCTGTGAGGTCTTTGGCGAGGGCGGCCAGTTCGACATCAACTTTGTCTGCGTCGATGCCCGTGACCGCTTCTACAAAAAGCTGGCAGGTCAGGACGCCCCCGAGCGCAAGCGCAAGATCATCGGCGAGGAGTTCATCCGCGTCTTTGAGGATGAGGCAAAAAAGATCGGTGCAGTGGACTTTTTGTCGCAGGGCACGATTTACCCCGACGTGGTCGAGTCCGGCCTCGGCGGCGAATCTGCCACGATCAAGAGCCACCACAACGTCGGCGGTCTGCCCGACTATGTTGACTTTAAGGAAATCGTCGAGCCGCTGCGCGACCTGTTCAAGGACGAAGTCCGTCAGGCTGGCCGTGAGCTGGGCCTGCCGGAGTACCTTGTCGCCCGCCAGCCGTTCCCCGGCCCGGGCCTGGCCATCCGCATCATCGGCGATGTGACCCCAGAGAAGGTCGCCATCGTGCAGGACGCCGACGCCATCTGGCGTGAGGAGATCGACAAGCTGCCCATGGCCCAGCGCCCGAGCCAGTACTTTGCCGCGCTGACCAACATGCGCAGTGTCGGCGTCATGGGCGACGAGCGCACCTACGACTACGCCATCGCTCTGCGCGCCGTCACCACGACGGATTTTATGACCGCCGAGGTCACGATCCTGCCGACGGAGACCATCACCACCGCCGCCAACCGCATCGTGAACGAGGTCAAGAACATCAACCGTGTCATGTTCGACTACACCACAAAACCGCCGGCAACGATTGAGTTTGAGTAACCCCTAACCCTGCCATCCCGCCTTGGCCTGACGCCTGGCGGGATTTTTTGTTGCGCGGGAGGCGCGGGTGGTGTACAATGGTCTATAATACGGTGAAGCGCCATTCACGGAAAGGACACTCCCATGAAAGAAATCCCCATTACATTCTTTGACAACCTCCAAATCGGCCAGACGGAAAACACGGCGGCGGGCACGGGCTGCACGGTGGTGCTACTGGGCAAGGACGGCGCCCCGGCGGGGCTGGATGTGCGCGGCGGCGGGCCGGCCTCGCGAGAGAGCGAGCTGCTCAAGCCGCTGGCGGCGGCGCAGGTCATCCACGCCATTGTGCTGGCGGGCGGCAGCGCCTTCGGACTGGATGCCGCAGGCGGCGTCATGCGGTATCTCGAGGAACGCAACATTGGTTTTGACGTAGGTGTGACGAAAGTCCCCCTCGTCTGCCAGTCCGACCTGTTCGATTTGACCGTCGCCGACGCCCGCACCCGGCCCGATGCAGCCATGGCCTACGCGGCCTGCGTCAACGCCGAAACCGGCAACTACCGTGACGGCAACCACGGCGCGGGTACCGGTGCGACTGTCGGCAAGCTGCTGGGCATGGACCACTGCATGAAATCTGGCATCGGCAGCTACGCCGTGCAGGTGGGCGACCTGAAGGTCGGCGCGCTCGTCGCGGTCAACGCGGTGGGCGACGTCTACGATTTTGAGACGAGCCGCAAGGTCGCCGGGCTGCGGGCTGACGACGGCAAAACGTTTTTGGATTCTGAGCGGGTGCTGATGCAGCAGCTCGACGCGCCGCAGGAAAAATTCGTCGGCAACACGACACTTGGCATCCTTTTCACCAATGCAAAGCTCGACAAGGCGCGGTTATGCAAGGCCGCGGGCATGGCGCACGACGGCTACGCCCGCGCCATCCGCCCGGTGCACACCTCGATGGACGGCGACAGCATCTACGCGGTCTCGCTGGGCGACGTGCCCGCTGACCTCGACGCCGTCGGCGTGATCGGCGCGCGAGTCATGGCTAAGGCCATCGTCCGGGCCGTGGAGGCCGCAGACAGCGCCTACGGCTTCCCGGCGGCGCGGGATATGTAAAGTCGGCCCTGCCCCGGCACCGTAGGGGCGGATTCCATATCCGCCCGGGTACCGTGCCGTTGCCGCAGGTCGGCGTCAAAACAGCATTGCGCCCGCCCCAAAATCGAGGTATAATAGTGCCAGAATCACAACAGGGGAGAACCACCACACGCTATGCCAAAATTGGACGAACAAATCAAAACGCTGGCGGGCTACTTTGCGGCGGACTGTGAGCCGGACGGCAAGCTGACGCTGCAATTGGAGGTCGAGCACTTCCTCACCCGGTCCGACGGCCAGCCCCCGGCCTTTGCCGATGTGCAGGCCGCGCTGCGCGATTTGCAGCAGCAGACAGACGCGCCGATCATCACCGACGGCGAATATTTCGGCTACAGCGGCCCGGCGCTGACGGCCACGCTGGGGCCCGCGTGCCAGCTGTGCATCAGCCTGGCCCCGCTGCGCGACGTGCAGGATATCATGGATCTGTACAACCGCTTCTATTTGCAGCTGGGGCTGGCGCTGGCTGCCCACGGGCTGCGCGCCTGGACGGTGGGCTGCCACCCGACCTGCCATGCCGAGGACCTGCCCCTGGTGCCCCGCACCCGGGACGAGGCCATGGACGCCTACCTGCGGGAAAAGGGGGCCTGCAGCGTGCAGATGATGCGCGCCACGGCGGCGACGCAGGTGTCCATTGACTATCAGGATGAGACCGATTTTGTCCGCAAAATGCGCGCGGCCAGCCTGCTGACGCCGTTTTTTGCGCTGCTCAGCGACAACGCCCCGGTCTATCAGGCCAGCCGCAACAGCAGCTATTGCATCCGCACGCGGCTCTGGCAAGATGTGGACCGTGACCGCTGCGGCGTCACGCCGCATTTGATGGACGCGGATTTCGGTTACGCCCGCTATGCGGAGAATGTACTGACCAAGCCCCAAATCACTGCGCTGCGGCTGGGCCGCGTCAGGGCTGCGGGCGGAAAGATTGCGCCGGAGCTTTACGCCGGGCACGTCAGCCGTCAGGAAACCGCGCAGATTTTGTCCAATTTCTTTTACGATGTACGTCTCAAATCCCGCATTGAGCTGCGCGCCGCGGACAGCATGCCGCCGCGGTACATCGCCGCGTATGTGCAGCTGGTCAAGTCGGTGTTCGGCAGCCCGGCAGCGCTGCAAAATGTGCTGCGCCACTACGCGGGCGCGACGACGCTGGACATCACGTCGGCTAAGCTGGCCGTCTGCAAGGACGGCTACAACGCGCTGGTCTATGGCCGCCCCGTCAGCGGCGAGTTGGCCTGGCTGCTGATGCAGGCCCGCAGCCGCACGCCCTCGCAGGAGGAACGCGCACTGCTCGACCCGTTCATGCAGCTGCTGACGACCCGCAAAACCATCCGCGAGACGGAAAATTATAACGAATAAATGTACTTTCTGCGGGCATACTGACCCTGAAAGGGGGTATGTGCCATGCGGGAAACATCCTACCACGCGGTCATTGCCGAGATGACCGTCCGCGCACTGTGGGAACTGCAAAACCTGCTGGACTGCATCCCCGACGCGCTGTGGGACCGCTGCTACGGCGGCGCACCACTGTGGCAGCACGTCTACCACACCCTGCACGAGCTGGACCAGTGGTTCATCAACCCGCGGGACACCGACTTTGTCGAGCCGCCCATCCACACGCCGCACTTGCAGGAACTGCACATTTACCCGGCAGCGCGTCTTGACAGACCGGCGATAGATGACTATTTTTATACAATCAAGGCCAAGCTGTCTATCTATCTGACCTCGCTCCACGACGAGGATCTGCTGCAGCGGCCCGACAACTGCGAATGGACGCGGTTTACGCTGATTTTGTCGCAATATCGGCATTTATACCGCCACATGGGTATGGTGATGGGTTTTATTGAGGCCGAGACCGGCCTCTGCCCGCGCACGCTGGAGGTGGGGGAGGACCCGCCCGCCGCGCCCTACGACCCTTATCAATGAGAGGAACTTTTCAATGAAGTATCGCTGTTTTGCGGCGCTTGTGCTGGCAATGTTGCTGCCTGGCTGCGCCGCCGCGCCCGACCTGACGCCGGTCTGGCAGCGCGACCTGCCCGCCAGCGGCGTACATATAGAGCTTTCCAACGCGGCGCTGCTCTCCGATGCGGATGTCTACTACGCCGCAACGCGGGAGGAACTGTACATGCACAATGTGTCGGTTTTGCCCGCCGTCAAGGCCGACGGTCAGCCCGTTGTAACGTTTTACGGCGCTGCAGCGCAGGATATTGACCTTGTGTATCTGGAGGACATCGGCGACGTGTACGTCGATTATGACCGCGTCAAGCCGCAGATCAAGCTGGATTACATCTTGACAGAAGGGGACGGGTACGTCTCCTACGAGTTGGACACCGCGTACAATTTTGAGTTCACGGTGACGACGCAGACCGGCGAGGATAAGATTCTGGTCGTCAGCGAGAGAAGCGACGTGAAATGAAAATGCCCCGCCCGGGTTGGCCGAGCGGGGCATTTTTTGTGCGTTAAATGCCTTCCCCTTTGGGGGGAGGTGGCCGAGGCCCCGCCCGAGGTCGGATGAGGGGAAAGTCCGCGCGATTTCCCAGATACGGGCAGTCACGGGAACTTAGCTCTCATCAGTCGCCTGCGGCAACAGCTTCCCCCGATGGGGAAGCCTTTGCTGTCGTTGCCGCGTGCCGCCTCACTTCCTCTCCGGCAAATCCACCGTCGTCGTCGGAAAGGCAAACTCGCAGCCTTCCTCCTTCATCAAATCCAAAATTTGCAGATTCAGCGTGTTTTTCACCTGCATGAATTCCCGCAGATTGACTTTGGTGATGTACACCCGGCACGCCAAATCAATGCTGTAATCGTTGAATTTATCCAGCGCAATCGTCACGCCATCGGGCTGCACGTCGGGCTGGGCTTGCAGCATGGCGGTCAGATCGGCGGTCAACTGTTCAATTTTTTCACGCGGGGTGTCGTAGGTCAGACCAATCGTAAACTTCCACAGGCGGCTTTGGCGGCGGTCATAGTTCTGGATGTACTCCGCTGTGATTTTGGAATTTTCTATCGTGATAGCGACATTATCCGGGCTGCGGATGCGGGTGGAGCGGAAGGAAATGTCCTCAACGGTGCCCTCGCAGTCGCCCAGCACGATGTAATCCCCGATGCCGAAGGGCCGCTCCAACACCAGCGTGATGCCCGCAATCAGGCTGTTCAGTGTGGACTGCGCGGCCAGCGAGACCGCCAGTCCGGCGACACCCGCGCCGGTCAGCAGGCCGGAGACCGGCACGCCGAGGCGGTCCAGCATGGCGATACCCGCAAACAGGCCGACCAGCGCATGAAAGATGTTCTCAAAAAAGTGTCCCATCGTCTGATTTGTTTCTAAATCCAGATGGTTCTGGGCGCTGCGCAGCAAAAGCCGGGTGACCGGGGCCGCACGCCAGCAGCCGAGCGCGATATAGAAGATGACCAGCAGGTCGGCAGCCAGATTCAGGTATTGCAAAAAAACGGCGTCGCGCACCAGCTCAAACGGCAGCGACTTGACGGCAGCTGCGCCCAGCAGTACCCGAAAAAGGCCCGCCACCGGCGTAAGAAAACTGTCTAACAAGATGTAAAGCCACGATGCCATGTGACTTTTTGCGCGGTCCAGAAAACGCCGGGCGGCGAGCTTGTACACCTCGGGTGCACCGGCAACCGCCAGCGCCAGCAGCGCCGCGGGCAGAAACGAGAGAAAATCGTGGGTGAGTTCTTCCATGGTGGGTACCTCGGTTTATAGTTGTGGAAATCCTTGGCCCACTCTGGGAGGGGGCTCCGCCCGCAGGCGGTGGGGGAGAGAACCTGACGCAGCCCGAAATATTCCGGATAGCCGCAAGGTTCTCTCCCCCCGGCCCTGCGGGGCCACCTCCCTCGCAGAGGGAGGCAAGAAGGTGGTGGGCAAGAATTTCCTTAATTATACCACACCCCCTTGCATTTTGTAAAATCTATGCTATAATACTTCCCGGAAAGTCTGTTTCAGGGCGGGGTGTGATTCCCCACCGGCGGTGAGCGGCATGGCCCGCAAGCCCGCGACCAGCTGCAAATGCGGCTGCTGACCCGGTGTGATTCCGGGGCCGACGGTTAAAGTCCGGATGAAAGAAACGGAAAGCTGTTTGCTTTGCTTTTTTGCGCCCTGTCGTATATTTTGCGGCAGGGCGTTTTGTTTTCGCGAGGGCAGGGCAGAGCCTCCCGGGTTCGTGAGCTGACTTTCACAAATTTTTACGGGAGGCATCTTCTCATGCAAAACAAGACTACCAACATCCGCAAGCTCACCGGCACCGCTATGCTCGGCGCTGTCGCCGCCGTACTTATGTACATGGAGTTTCCAATCCCCATCATGCCGTCCTTCGTCAAGCTGGACGTGTCCGAGCTGCCCGCGCTGCTGGCTGCCTACGCCTACGGGCCGGTGTCCGGCATCGCCGTGTGCCTGATCAAAAACCTCATCAAGCTGCCTAGCACCAGCACTGCTGCGGTGGGTGAACTGTTCAATTTTGTCATGGGTGCGTTGTTTGTGGGCGTCGCCGGCTTTGTGTACAAGCGCAGCAAGACCCGCCGCAGCGCACTCATCGGCGCAGGGCTGGGCGCACTGATCATGGCCGTTGTGTCCGTGCCGTACAACTACTTCATCGTCTACCCGGCCTATGTGGTTTTGTATCATCTGCCGCTCGAGGCTATCATCGGCATGTATCAGGCCATCAACCCAAGCGTGGACGGCCTGCTGACCTGCCTGATCACCTTCAACTTCCCGTTTACCTTGTTTAAAGGTCTGCTGGACGCGGCGCTCTGCTTCCTGATTTACAAGCCGCTGTCTGGCGTGCTGCACGGGAGAAAGTAAGAAAGGCTTCCCCCGCGCAGGGGGAAGCTGTCACCGAAGGTGACTGATGAGGGCCGGGTTGACGCAACCACTCGTCTATGGGCGGCAAGGTGAACTTTGCCCTCATCCGGCCTCGGGCGGGGCCTCGGCCACCTTCCCCCGATGGGGAAGGCTCTCCTCCAAAACCACACACGCTGCCGCATCTGACCCACTTTTGTGCAAACCGCCTGAACTGCACAACGAAATATCGTTGACTTTGCCAAAAACCTGTGGTACACTAACTTCACAACAACAGAATAGCAACTTATCAAGAGCGGCTGAGGGAACAGGCCCGATGAAGCCCGACAACCTGCGTGTATGCGCAAGGTGCCAAGTCCTGCGGGAAACCGAAAGATAAGCGTTACCGCGCGCAGTCTTTCCGGCTGCGCGCTTTTTGTTTCCACGGTTGCGTTTCTGCCGAATATTTTATAGGAGGCTTTCCCCAATGTCCAAAGTTCTTTTCACGTCCGAATCCGTCACCGAGGGGCATCCCGACAAAATCTGCGACCAGATCTCCGACGCCATCCTCGACGCCATCCTGGCGCAGGACCCCGGTGCCCGCGTTGCCTGCGAGACGACCTGCTCCACCGGCCTCGTCCACATCATGGGCGAGATCACGACCAGCTGCTACGTGGACATCCCCGGCACGGCGCGCGAGGTCATCCGCTCCATCGGCTATGACCGCGCCAAGTATGGCTTTGACTGCGACACCTGCGGCGTCATCACCAACATCGACGGCCAGAGCCCCGACATTGCGCTGGGCACCAACGATGACGTGGCCGGTGCGGGCGACCAGGGCATGATGTTCGGCTACGCCTGCAACGAGACGCCCGAGCTGATGCCGCTGCCCATCAGCCTGGCCCACAAGCTGGCCAAGCGCCTGACCGAGGTGCGCAAGAACGGCACGCTGGATTACCTGCGCCCGGACGGTAAGAGCCAGGTCACCGTGGAGTACGACGACGGCAAGCCCGTGCGCATCGACGCGGTGGTCATTTCCAGCCAGCACAGCCCCGACATCAGCCAGGAGCAGCTGCATGAGGACATCCGCCGCGAGGTCATTGAAAAGGTCATTCCCGCCGAGCTGCTGGACGAGAACACGAAATACTACATCAACCCCACGGGCCGCTTTGTTGTGGGCGGCCCGCAGGGCGACTCCGGCCTGACGGGCCGTAAGATCATCGTGGACACCTACGGCGGCTATGCCCGCCATGGCGGCGGTGCGTTCAGCGGCAAGGACCCCAGCAAGGTGGACCGTTCCGCCGCGTATGCCGCGCGCTGGGTCGCCAAAAACGTGGTTGCCGCGGGCCTGGCTACCAAGTGCGAGGTCGAGCTGGCCTATGCCATCGGCGTGGCAAAGCCCGTCTCCATCATGGTGGACACCTTCGGCACCGGCACCGTCTCGGATGAGAAGATCGAGCAGGCTGTGGAGAAGGTCTTTGACCTGACCCCCGCTGCCATCATCCGTGACCTCGACCTGCGCAAGCCCATCTACCGCAAGCTGGCTGCCTACGGCCACATGGGCCGCGAAGACCTCGGCGTGAAGTGGGAGAACACCGACCGCGTCGAAGAGCTGAAGGCTGCTGTCGCTGCCCTGTAAGAGTAAAAACTTAAAAGAATGACTTTTGAGCCGGAGAATGTATGGTTTTTGTAAAAAACACATAGTCTCCGGCTCTTTTTCGAAAAAGAGATGTGCAAGGCGCAGAAAATGCAGGTTGGATGCAAGTTTCTAGTGTCGAAACGCCGAAAATGTGATAGAATAAATAACGGATATGCACTTCAACGTCTGATTTTATCAACTGATAAAAGAAACTTTAAGGAGCTGTAATTATGTCTGTCATTATCCCTAAGGATTGCTTCCACCAGCCTCAGGTCGCCGACCTGCGCCTCATCGCCTGCCCGGGTGCCGAGGAGCTGACCAACCTCATCGACAAGCATCTGGTGCGCTGGGCCAGCGAGGCCGGCTACCAGACCGATAGCTTTATCATCGAGAGCGCCTGCCCCCGCTTCCAGAGCGGCGACGCCAAGGGTCTGGTCAAGGAGTCCGTGCGCGGCGACGATATCTTTATTGTGGTGGATCCCGGCAACTACAGCGTGACCTACAAGCTGTTCAACTATGAGAACCACCTGTCTCCGGATGACCACTTCGCCAACCTGAAACGCCTCATCCAGGCCGTGGCCGGTAAGGCACACCGTGTGTCTGTCATCATGCCCAGCCTGTACGGTGGCCGTCAGCACCGCCGCGTGTCCCGCGAGAGTCTGGACTGCGCTGTGGCTCTGCAGGAGCTGCAGGCCATGGGCGTCAAGAACATCATCACCTTTGATGCACATGACCCCCGCCTGATGAACGCTGTGCCTCTGATGAGCTTCGACAATGCGATGCCCACCTATCAGGTCCTGAAGAACCTGCTCAAGAACTGTCTCTTA
>ERZ1027095.402-NODE-402-length-14323-cov-12.981637_pt1 | contig 14323 bp, 10 predicted proteins | sample MGYA00519409_ERZ1027095 | MGnify/ENA primary metagenome ERZ1027095 (study PRJEB26926, sample SAMN06164650) | human gut metagenome | biome: ENVO:00009003; feature: ENVO:2100002; material: ENVO:00002003 | host: Homo sapiens | place: USA | collected 2012 ... | reverse complement strand
GGATGTGGAGCGCATCGGCGACCATGCCTCCGATATCGCGGAGATCATCCCTCATCTGGTCACTGTCCGCAAGCAGGGCGACCCTGCTGTGAGCCAGGCCATCAAGATGGGCCAGAAGGCGCACAAGATGATCCTGGATGCCCTGAATGCCCTGACCTCTGAGAATGAGCAGGCCGCCCTCAGGGTCATTGCCGCCGACGATGAGGTGGACTACGATTTCAACGCCATCAAGCATACGCTGGCGCAGGAGATCGCCGCCGACCCCGGCAAGGTGGATGCCGCCCTGGATCTGCTCATGGTCATCAAGTACCTGGAGCGCATCGGCGACCACGCCGTGAACCTGGCCGAGTGGGTGGAGTTCGTCCGCAGCGGGCGTTATCATAACGAAAATATGTTCTGATCTCTTGTTTCTGTAAAAATTTGAGCTATTTGCAATTATTTCTGTGCCCCGCCCGTATTATAGGCAGAAAGGCTTCCCCAGAAAGCCTGATGAACTGGCTGCGGCGGGTGTCCGGCATCCCCCTGTCCCCGCCCGCCGCTGCCGCAACGGAGGGTTTTAACGCTATGGTACAGACCAAGAATTTCCCGCTGGAAACGCGCGGCGAGGCGGTCAGCCGCGAAGCGCTGGTCCAGGCGGCATTACAGGAGATCACCCAGAATTACCGCGAAGCAAGCCTTTCCAATGTGGCCCGCAGCTACGGCGTTTCGCTGGCGTATGTCAGCGAGTGCGTCCGGGCCCAGACCGGAAAGACCTATAAGGAGCTGCTGCAGAAGCACCGGATGGAGACCGCCGCCCGTCTGCTGCGCCGCAGCGACCTGAACATCCAGCAGATCATCACCCAGGTGGGCTACGAGAACACCAGCTACTTCTACCGCCTGTTCCATGAGCGGTATGGCCAGAGCCCCCGGGAGTACCGCCGGGCACGCAGCCAGCGCACATAAGCGCATCAGTGAACGACCCTCTCCGCCTTTGCAGCAGGCTTTGACGGAGAGGGCCGTTTTGTGTTATATTAAAGCAGAACGATCAGGGCGGGCGGCGGCCTGCCGGAAGAGAGGTTGGATGAAGATGTTTCGTGGAGCAAGACGTGCAGATCTGGATGCGATCCTGAAAATTTATGCCCGCGCCCGGCAGGCGATGGCGGATTCCGGAAACCCCACCCAGTGGGGAGATCATTTTCCGCCGCAGGAGCTGCTGGAAGAGGATATTGATTCCAACCGGCTGTTCCTCTACCTTGTAAACGGCGAGCTGGAGGGTGTGTTTGCCTTCATCCTTGGCCCGGACCCCACCTATGCCCGGATCGAGGATGGCAAGTGGCTGAACGATACCCTGCCCTACGGCACCATCCACCGGCTGGCTTCGGCAGGCAGGCACCCCGGCGTTGCCGCCGCTGTGATCACCTGGTGTCTGGAGCACTGCGAGAGCCTGCGGGCCGACACCCACGCTGACAACAAGATCATGCAGCACCTGCTGGAAGAAAACGGCTTTACCAAGTGCGGCATCATCCATGTGGAGGATGGCACGCCCCGCATTGCCTACCAGAAAATGTCCCTTACCCTGCCTTTGCGCCGGGATTGAACCGCAAAAATGCGCCGCCCCACCGGAAACGATGGAGCGGCGCTGTTTTTATGCAGTTCTGTCAGGCGTGGAAGGGAGCGGGTGCGCCTGTGCTCAGGAAGCGGCAGCTGCTGCCGGAGCTTCCGGGGCGGGCTGCTCTGCCGCAGTTTCTTCCGGCGTGGGCTGGAAATACTTCTCGTACAGCTCCATGCCGATGCGGTAGCCCTGCCACACGATGACTGCTGTGCCTGCACCGGCCACGCCGATGATGGCGGCAGTGCCCAGAATGCTGGGCTCACTCTCGATGGTGGCATCCCGGTACTGGGCTTCCACGGTCACGGTGCTGCCCTTGGCCACGGTGCCCGCCGGGATGGTAAAGCTCTCCTGGTTGTAGGCGACCGCCGGGTTGCCCAGCAGGCTGGCTTCATCTATGGCCCACAGGTCGAACACCATGCCCTCGGGCACGGCGCTCTGGTTCAGCGTCACCTTGACCTCGGCATCCACCGGCACGCTGGCGCTGGTCATGGCTTCGCCGCCGTTGTAGGTGAACGTGCCGCCCTTCACCGTCAGGGTGTAGGTGGGGGCTTCGGGTTCGGGCTCGGGTTTGGGTTCGGGCTTCGGGTCGGGATCAACAATTTTGGTCGAGTTCAACTCCACATCGCTGTCGGGCATCTCAAAGCACACCACGGTCTTGTCGGTTTCACCGTTCGGGTAGTAGCTGTTGAATGCCTTGTCGATTTTTTGACCGTTGATATTCGTAATATCTACATCCGCTTTTACGGTGAGGACGGTGCCTGCATAAGAATACAGATCCCATGCGGAACCCTGCACCAAATCATGGGTGGTCTCATTGTAAACAAGAGGAAGCGTATCGTTTACCTTCACGATGGCTCCACCATTCACGGTAACAGAGCGATAATTTCCACTCAGCACGGTTCCTTGGGTGAAAATGCTGTCTTTTCCGTTGAATGCACCGCCGGTTATCGTTCCGTCATTATAAAGCAAACCGGCCGCAAATGTGCCGCCCTCGATTTTATGCGTTTTAGTGGGATCGCCATTAGGCCAACCATTTGCTACGGCATTATGGAAAACACCATCTTCAATGATACTGCCCTCATTGAGGATGCCGCAATTTACGGAACGCAAATTTTCGCCCTTCTTGTTAACAGGGTCAGTGTAGAGGAAATTATAGTTGCCGCTTTCCAGATATACGGTGTCGGGGTCGCCGCTTAACGCCTGGGAATGCCAACCGTTGCCAAAGTAGGTATGATGGTTTCCATCAGATATGCGTGCAAGGCCAGTTGTGATTGGTGTGCCATCATCAGCCATTTTAAGGGTGGAATAAGTCCCTTGGTTGAGGACGATATTTGTGTTGTTCTCTTCGATATATCTATGATATTCAAGCCATCCAACATTGAGAAGAATGGTGGAAAGGTCACCTTGAGTAGGATAAACAACATCATCATATATTGCCTTGAGATTGATATCCCGGATAGGCTCACTGGCGGTAATGGTATTGGCCCCTGTCGGAACTGCATAAAGGGTTTTGCCCCAATCGGACGCAAGACCATTGACTGCTGTAATAGAACCGGTTCCGTTCAGGGTGACTGTTTTGAATGTGCCTGCACCTTTGGGCTTTTTCGCAAATGCGCCGCCGGTCAGCTTGGCACCGGATTCAACCACCAACTGGACATTCGGGTTCAGTGCGTTTCCCTTACCGGAGAAATCATAACTGCCGCTTGTCAGCGTCAGCGTGTTATTGCTCGCATTAAAATTCCAGCCGTTGCCGCTGTAATCCGCCCGGTTGCCGTTCAAATCCTGTGCAGTGGCCGGGTAACCGTCCTTGTCAATCACCAGCCGGGTCAGCGGGCTGATGGTTACGGTTGAGCCATTTGCATGCGGTGCGGTGAAGGTGACTTTATAAGCGCTGAAACCATCGAACTCGATTTTGAAATTGCTCCCACACCAGTCGGAAAGAAGTGTAGGCGGTGCATTATCAATGGTTGCATCAAGGGGTGGAAGATTTTGGCGACCGTACATATCATCAAAACGATATCTTATATCAACAGAAACGGATGCCTGATTCGGGATGATATAACATGAATTGAGATGCCCATTGACCAAAACAGAAGAAAAATCGGACGGCTTTTCTGCTGTGAGGGTATAACCCGGTTCTATGCCACTTCCGGTTAGCTCATCTTTGAAAGTGCCGCCGTTGATCGTGCCGCCATTGTTTGTAACGGTGCACGAAGAAGCCTGATTACCAAACTGACCATTTTCAATGATGCCACCCGATTTATTGGAAACGGAAGAAGAAAAAATGCCGCCGGTAATAGTACCATGATTTATAACGGGCATGGAGTAAGAGCCACTCGTTATAGTGCCATGATTGGTAATACTGGAACCATGATTTCGAACGTCCCAAAAATTACCATTTTCGATCGTTGCGTGTTCCCCTATGATGGCAGAACATAAAATACTGTTTTGATCCTGACGGATGTTTCCGAGCTCTTTCAAATCATAGGTAGTATGAGTTGAGGGATCGAGAGTAAGCGTTTGTGTAGAACCGTCATAGCTCCAGCCATCACCGGAACAACTTATAGTATAGGTGCCATTACTATCCCTAGAACCGACAGGATAGCCATATTTGATTCTTAATGTAGTTGAGTTGGAACTGCTCTCCTCCGCCCACGCTGTGATTGCCGACACAGGCAGGAGCGTTACCGCCATGCACAGCGCCACCAGAAGGCTGATAAGTCGTTTCTTCATAGGGGGTCCCTCACTTTCTTTGGGCCGGAAGTGGAGCTCCGGCAAAATGGATGCTCTTACTTCCTTAAATACACGCCGCGCGAAATCCTTTCACCCTTTTTCAAAAAAATTGAAAAAAAAAAGAAAAACCAGAATGCTGAGGTGGCGGCATCTCCTGACGATTGTAACCGAGCGCTCCCGGATACTTCTGATGAAGTATGCGGGGGCGTTTTTTCGTGGAACTGGGGCTTGTGGAGCGGGGGCAATCGTTCTATAATACAAGCTGTGAAATGAATCACAAAAGGGGTGGAACGTATGGACAAAAAACTGAACGAGGCCGTGGCGGCGCTGCGGCCCCAGATGGTGGCGGCGCTCCAGCGGTTGGTGCGCAGGCGCAGTGTGGAGGCCGACCCGCTGCCGGGCAAGCCCTTTGGCGAGGAGGTGAATGCCTGCTTTGCCGAGGCGCTGACCCTCTGCCATGAGCTGGGCTTTGAGACCACCGACATGGATCGGTACATCGGCTGGTGCGAGATCGGCACCGGGGACGAGATGGTGGCGGTGCTGGGGCATCTGGACGTGGTGCCCGAGGGCGAGGGCTGGCATCACCCGCCCTACGCCGCCGAGATCGAGGGCGGCAGGCTGTATGGCCGGGGTGCCATTGACGACAAAGGCCCGGTGGTGGCCAGCCTGTTCGCGCTGAAGGCCATCCGGGATCTGGGCATCCCGCTCAACCGCCGTGTCCGGCTGCTGTTCGGCCTGAACGAGGAGACCAACGACCGGGACGTGCTGTACTACAAGGCCCACGGCGGGGAGATCCCGGTGCTGGGCTTCACCCCGGACGGCGAGTATCCGCTCATCAACGGCGAAAAGGGCATCCTGAACGAGAGCTATGCCGTTCAGCTGCACCAGACCGGTGCCTGGCAGCTGAGCAGGGTGCAGGGCGGCGTGGCCGGCAATGTGGTGCCGGACTACGCCTGCGCTGCGCTGACCGCCCCGGCGGGAGCCTCCCTGCCGGAGGCGGAGCACATCACCGTGACAGCCATCCCCGGCGGCTATCAGGTGGAAGCGGTGGGCGTTTCGGCCCACGGCAGCCACCCGGAGCAGGGCGAAAACGCCATCGGGCGGCTGGTGTGCTACCTCGACCGGCTGCCGCTGGAGGGGGATGCCAAGCAGGCCGTGCACTTTCTGGCTGAAAAGCTGGGCACCGATCCCTACGGCGAGCGCCTGCTGGGCCACCGGCTGGAGGATGCGCTCTCCGGCCCCATGAGCTGCAACTGGGGGCTGATCGAGGGCGACGCGCAGCATCTGTGGGTCAAGCTGAACTACCGCTATCCTGTGACCATGGAACGGGCAGACTGCCAGCCCGCTGTGCAGGCCGCCTTTGAGGCCGCAGGCTGGGCGCTGGATGGGCAGGTGCACAAGGAAAAGCTCTACTACCCTGCCGAGACCCCGTTGGTCAGCGCCCTGCTGGAGGTTTACCGGGATGCCACCGGCGACAATGCCCCGCCCAAGTGCATCGGCGGCGGCACCTACGCCAAGATGCTGCCCAATGTGGTGGCCTTTGGCCCCCTGTTCGCGGGTGATCCGGTCACAGAGCATCAGCCCGATGAATGCATCGATCTGGAACGTCTGGTGCAGAACGCCCAGATCATTGCAAACGCCATTGTCAAGCTGGCAAACCTGCCGCTGGAATAAGAAGGAGGACGGGACTATGAAGATCACGCAGGTGCGGCTGGGCCGCATTTCCACCCCGCTGCGGGTGCCGTTCAAAACAGCACTGCGCACTGTGAACAGCGTTGAGGATGTTATCGTGGAGCTCCACACCGATACCGGTGCGGTGGGCTACGGCGAAGCACCCCCGACCGGTGTTATCACCGGCGACACCACCGGGGCCATCCTCGGTGCCATTCAGGATCATATCGCCCCTGCCCTGCTGGGCCGCGACCTCGATGAATTTGAGGATCTGACCGCCGCCGTGCAGAAGGCGCTTGTCCACAACACCAGCGCCAAGGCCGCTGTGGACATGGCCCTGTGGGATCTGCTGGGCCAGAAGTACAGCGCCCCTGTTTACCGGATGCTGGGCGGTGCCCGCAGGAACATCGTGACCGATATCACCATCAGCGTCAACCCGCCCGAGGAGATGGCCCGGGATGCCCGCACCGCCGTCCAGCGCGGCTACGACTGCCTGAAGGTCAAGGTTGGCATCGACCCTGAGCTGGATGTGGCCCGCCTTGCTGCGGTGCGGCAGGCCGTGGGCCGGGACATCAGGCTCCGCATCGATGCCAACCAGGCATGGAACGCCAAACAGGCGGTCCGCATCCTGAACCAGATGCAGGAGAAGGGGCTGGACATTGAGTTTGTGGAGCAGCCCGTGCCCGCCGCAGACCTTGAGGGGATGCAGTATGTCACCCGCCATGCCGATGTGCCCGTGCTGGCCGACGAGAGCGTGTTCAGCCCGGCAGATGCCCTGCGGATCATGCAGACCGGTGCGGCCGACCTGGTGAACATCAAGCTGATGAAGTGCGGCGGCATCACCAATGCCCTGCGCATTGCCGCCGCCGCTGAGGTGTACGGCGTGGAGTGCATGATCGGCTGTATGCTGGAAGCAAAGATCTCGGTCAACGCCGCTGTGGAGCTGGCCTGCGCCAAGAAGATCATCACCAAGATCGACCTCGACGGCCCGGTGCTCTGCAGCGAGGACCACATCCTCGGCGGTGCCGTGTTCGACGAAAAGAACATCACCGTCTCCGACGCGCCCGGCATGGGCATTCAGGGCTTTGTGCCCGGCAAGGTGTCCTATCTCGACTAAAACAGGAACAGACCGCATCCCGAAACACACGGGGTGCGGTCTCTTTTTGTGAAATTGTATTCTGTGCGCGGACAGCGAAAAAGCTCCTGTCAGTACACATTGAAATAAAAACCAAAAAAAACGGGAAAAATCTTTGACTTTTCGGTCTGCGAGGCGTATAATCGTACTTGTTCCGTGTAGAGGAATGGGAAAACTGTACGCCATAGGCGCACAATCTGGATAGGGGAGTAGAAAAGTTATGAAAACGTTGAAAGCGGTTGCGGCAAGGTACAACGCCACCAGCCTGATCCTGCGCATCGTCATCGGCCTTGCGGTCGGTGCGGTGCTGGCACTGGCGGTGCCCGGTGCGGGCTGGGTGGAAGAGTTCGGCAGCCTGTTCGTGGGTGCCCTGAAGGGCATTGCCCCGGTGCTGGTGTTCGTTATCGTGGCCAGTGCGCTGGCGCAGGGCACGTCCAGGCTGGACCGGCGCTTTGGCACGGTCATCTGGCTGTACATGCTCACCACCTTCCTGGCCGCCGCCATTGCGGTGGTGACCAGCTTCCTGTTCCCTCAGACCGTCGTTCTGGCCGAGGCGGCAGAATCCGAGGTGGTACCCCAGGGTCTGGGCGAGGTGATGAACACTCTGCTCACCAACTTTGTGGCAAACCCCGTCAGCGCCCTGCTGAACGGCAATTACATCGGCATCCTGTTCTGGGCCTGCCTGTTCGGTCTGGCCATGAAGAAGTACGGCGCAGACAGCACCAAGCTGTTCCTGGCAAACACAGCGGATGCAGTCTCCCAGATCGTCCGCTGGATCATCAATCTGGCACCTTTCGGCATCATGGGCCTTGTGTACACCAACGTGTCCAGCAACGGCCTGTCCATCTTTACCCAGTACGGCAGGCTGCTGCTCCTGCTGGTGGGCACCATGCTCTTTATGGCACTGGTCGTCTCGCCCTTTATCATCTTTGTGTATCTGCACTGCAACCCGTATCCGCTGGTGTTCCGCTGCCTGCGTGAATCCGGCCTGACCGCCTTCTTCACCCGCAGCTCTGCCGCCAACATCCCGGTCAATATGGATCTGTGCGAAAAGCTGGGGCTGGATAAGGATATGTATTCCGTCTCCATCCCGCTGGGCGCTACCATCAATATGGATGGTGCCGCCATCACCATTACCATTATGACGCTGGCTGCGGCCAATACGCTGGGCATTCAGGTGTCCCTGCCCGCCGCCATCCTTCTTTCCGTGATGAGCGCTCTGGGTGCCTGCGGCGCTTCCGGCGTGGCTGGCGGCTCCCTGCTGCTGATCCCCATGGCCTGCTCCCTGTTTGGCATCTCCAATGATATCGCCATGCAGGTGGTCGGTGTCGGCTTTATCATTGGCGTGGTGCAGGATTCCGTGGAAACTGCCCTGAACTCCGCCGGTGACGTGGAATTTGCCGCCACTGCGGAATATCACCAGTGGCGCAGGGAGGGCAAGCCCCTGCCGGCGTTCCTGTGCAAGTGATGCAAAACTGAAATGGCTTTTCAAAGGCTGCTGTGCTGCTGGCACGGCGGCCTTTTTGTTTGGAACTTTTTTCTGGGCATTTTGCACAGGAAAGCCCTCGTCCTGTTGGAAATTGACGGATTCTGACGGATTTTGCATGAGAGTATCCCCTTTTGCAGAAGAAATTCTGGGCAAAACGGAGAGAAAATCTGAAAAAGCTTTCCAAACAAGGTTTCAATCGTCCATGTATACAAGAACTTTATTTTTCATAAAAAACGTTTTGTGCTAGTTGCGCAAAGAACGAAAGAACGTTAAAAATGTATCACTAAATTCATAGTTTGTTCATAGAATTTATAAAACGATTTCATAATTGAGTGGCATAATATGGCCATCCTCAGAGAGGGGAACAAAAGAACGAAGGGTTCTGAAAGGTTCCGCTCTGAGGATGCAGGGAGATAGAGGCCCTGCCAAAAAACACAATGACATTTACCGATATACGGAGGATATTTATTATGATGAACAAGAACACTGCTATTCTGGACAACACTATGATGGACGCTTACCTGACTGTCACCGAGGGCGTGTCCGATAACTGCGGCATTGGCCTGGCTTTTGCAAGCCTGCTCGAGAGCGCAAAGATGAACTTTGTCAACCGGAGCAACCGCCGCGCTGTCAATGCAAGCTTTGCCGGCTGATCTTCTCCAATTTGTCGGTTGAAGATTCTCCTTCTTTTTTGTTACAGCTGCTGCCACACTGTAATATGAACTGAAAAGCCCGGAACCACCTGCCGCCATAGCAGGTACGGTTCCGGGCTTTTTTGCTGTGTGGGTTTGGTCAGCGCAGGGATTTTAAGCCGTCAGCTTTGCTTTCTGCAGCGCGGCCACGATCAGCGGAATGAGGATGAGCTGCGCCACGATGCCGGGCACGGCAGTGAGCACCGCACCGGACAGGAACGCGCTGAACGGGAAGCTGGAGCCGGACAGACCGGCCAGCACAAAGCGCACCGCACCCCAGACAAGGCGGCCTGCCACCATTGAGGTGACAAGGGTGGCATAGATCATGGGCAGGGTGTGATGCACCTTGCGGTACATAAAACCGGCCACAGCGCCGTATGTGGCCAGCTCAAAGGCCATGGCGATGGCAATGGGGTACATCGGAGGCATCCCGAACAGCACCGAGCGGAGCAGCGGGGCGGCAAAGCCCAGTGCCAGGCCCCAGGGGCCGCCCAGCACGAAGCCTGCCAGCAGCACCGGGAAGTGCATGGGGCAGAGCATATTGCCGATCTGAGGCACATGGCCGGTGATCATGGGCAGCACAAAGGCCAGTGCCAGAAACAGTGCGGCCAGCACCAGGTCACGGGTCGCGGAACGGGTCTTGGTATTCATCAATGATTCCTCCTGAAAATGCGCAGACAAAAAGGGCCTGCCGCCGGCACGCGCGCCAGCGGCAGACCCCTTCATGGTGTCTGTTTCAAAATAATGTTTGCGGGGAGAAACACGGGCTTCGGCCCGCAAAGCCCCGGCTTCAGCCGGGAATTGTGCAAAAAGTATAGCAGATGCAAAGCCGCCTTGTCAAGCTCAGCGGATGAGGGCAGCATCCTTCCGATTGGATTCGGCCACAATAAAGTGGGGGCGGTGCTTTGTCTCAAGGTAGATCTTTGCGATATATTGCCCGATGATGCCAAGGCAGAACAGCTGCAGGCCGCCGATGAGGATGATGACACAGATGGTAGAGGCCCAGCCTGCCACCGGGTCACCAAACAACAGGCGGCGTACCACGATGAACAGGATGGCCAGAATGGAGCAGAATGTCATTCCGATACCGAACCAGGAGGCGACACTTAAGGGAGCCTGTGAAAAGTCGATGATGCCGTCGATGGCGTATTTGAACAAACCCCAGAAGTTCCACTTGGTCTGCCCGGCCACACGTTCTACATTTTCAAAGGGGAGCCAGTAGGTGCGGAAACCCACCCAGCCGAAGATGCCTTTGGAAAAACGGTTATACTCGCTCATGGAAAGGATGGCATCCACCATGCTCCGGCGCATCAGCCGGAAATCCCGGGCACCATCTACGATGTCTGCATCGGAGATCTTGTTGATAAGCTGGTAGAACCGCCGCGCAAACCAGCTGCGCACCGGCGGCTCTCCGGCCCGGCTTACCCGGCGGGTGGCCACGCTGTCGTATTCGCCGGTCTGCAGCAGCTCCAGCATCTTGGGCAGCAAAGCGGGTGGATCTTGCAGATCTGCGTCCATTACAGCAACATAATCCCCCTGCGCATTGCAAAAACCTGCATACATGGCGGCTTCCTTGCCGAAATTGCGGGAAAAGGACAGATAGACCACATGGCCGTCCTCCTGCGCCAGCGTCCGCATTACGTCCAGTGTGCTATCTCGGGAGCCATCGTTGACCAACAATAACTCATAAGATTCCCCCATCTCCTGCAAAACACGGGTAATTTCCTTGTGGAAAAGCGGCAGAGCTTCCTGCTCATTGTAACAGGGTACGATAATGGAAATCATGGCAGAGCCTCCGTCTGTGTGACATGGTAGATATAATAGGTCTGGTCGAAGGATTCCATATAGAATGGGCCGCGGAATCCATCCCGCATGAACAGGCCAGAATAGATTTCTTCACAGGACAGGCCATTCTCTTTCAGATAGGAAAGATCTTCCTCTGTGAAGGGGTCGAGCATCCAGATGCAGTAAGCATCCGTGGTGGAAGCACTCAGGCAATCCTCTGGCGTTTTGGCATAGCCATGGGCGGTGTCAGGGTAATAGTATTCCAAAAGCGTCCAATTCAAAGAATCATCATTGGTATAGATAACGCTGTTCTCGGCAGGAGTAATGACGCTCAGACCCTGTGTGGTTCCTTCATCCAATGCCTGCTCGTGCTGGTAGACCTTCCACCAGTTGGGAACGCCAAAGAACAGGGTCACAGCTACCAGCAACCCGGCCAGAACACGGCGTGCCGGAAGCTGCTGGATGCACAGGCCCAGCATCAGATAGGCAACGGAAGCCAGCGGAAACAGATAGCGAGGAACCAGCAGGGGGCGGATGAGATAAGTCATGGCCATGCCAATGCCGATCGTGCCAGCGATGGAAACAACACCGGCCAGCATCAGCAGACACTCGTTGGAAAGAGGAAGGCCCTGCCGATATGTGGCGGCGGGAGCATCCTTTGCGTGCAGAACTCCGAACAGGCAGAGCAAACCACCGACCAATGCGGCAAGAAAAACAATGACGAGCCAACTGGAACCAAACATCAGTTTGAGACAGCTCCAGAAGTCGGCGTAATCGGTCAGCCACCAGTCCTCTGCGGTTCGCTGGAAGCTGTGGCGCAGAGGCAGAATGAGCCAGATGATATAGCCCAGTACAGTGCCGCCATAGAGATAAAGAATGCGTTTGCGGAACTCCTTCCCTTTGAACCAGAGCGGCAGGAGCATCAGATAGAAAAATGCAACTGAGAGCAGAGCATAATAATGGGTATAGGCCGCGCAGAGTGAGGTGAAACCGAATACACACCAGTCAAAGAGGCGGTTCTCCTTGTAAATCTGATAGAATGCAAGATAAGCTGCCAATACGCAGAGCGCGCCCAGAGAGTACATTCGGGCCTCCACGTTATAGAGAATGGCACTGGAGGTAAAGGAAGAGAGTGTGACAAGCACGGCAGCGGGAATCATGCCGAACCATTTGCGTACCACCGTACAGGCCAAAACCAGGATGATACCGTAGGGAATGAGTGCTGATAAGTGGTAAGTATAGCCGTGGTTGCCGAAGATATGATATAGGATCTGGGTGAAGAAGTAGTAGAGCGGCGGATGCACATCACCAGCGGTCAGGCGGCACATCCGGTAGAAACTTGCTTTGACCAGCCGAATTGTAAACCCTTCATCTCCCCAGAAGGAGTTGTCAAAAATGCGGACAAAGTGCATGGCGAACAGCACAAGGGCATACAGGTACAGCAGCCAGGGCAAAATCCTGCGGCTGCGCTGTGCCCGGGATGTGGGTGCGGAAAAAGACATAGGAACCTCCCAAAATGATAAAAAAAGCAAACAAATTCATCTTATTATATCATACAGCGGCAAAAGATGATATTGCAAAGCAGCCAAAAGCTGCAAAAATGTTTTGCGGGGGCAAAATGAACCTGCATTTTCAACAAAAACGGGAACATTTACAAGCGATTTTGCCAAGGGATGTACATTTTGACGAAAGAACCTTGACGTTTTTGCATAGAATAGATAATATAGACTTGAGAAATAGCGCATCGGGGCGTACGGCCCGGGTGCGTACCATATCCGATGCAAACGCTGAGGTTCATACGGGAGGACCAAAGATGACAAATGCAGAAAAGCTTACCCTGGCAAAACACGCCTGCCACATCCGCATGGGCGTGATCGAGGGCACTCACAGCGCCAAGTGCGGCCATCCGGGCGGCAGCCTGGATATCGCCGAGGTGCTGGCGTACCTCTATTTCGTAGAGATGAAGGTGGATCCGAAGGATCCCAAGAACCCTGACCGCGACCGTCTGGTGCTCTCCAAGGGCCATGCGGCCCCGGCACTGTACGCCGCGCTGGCTGAGCGTGGGTTCTTCCCGGTGGAGGACCTCAAGACCCTGCGCAAGATCGGCAGCTACCTGCAGGGCCACCCCAACATGAACAGTGTGCCGGGCGTGGATATGTCCACCGGCAGTCTGGGTCAGGGCGTGAGCGCCGCCTGCGGCATGGCACTGGGTGCCAAGCACGCCGGTAAGCCCATCAATGTTTACACCATCCTGGGTGACGGCGAGGTGGAAGAGGGCGAGTGCTGGGAAGCCTTTATGTTTGCTTCTCACTACGGCCTGTCCAACCTCTGCGTTATGCTGGACCGCAACCATCTGCAGATCGACGGCACCACCGAGACCGTGATGAACAGCGCCCCGCTGGAGGAGAAGCTGAAGGCCTTCAACTTCAACGTGCTGACCATCAACGGCCACGATTTTGATGCCATTGAGAGCGCCATCGCCGCTTTCCGCGCTGAGAACGAAAAGCCCACCTGCATCATTCTGGATACCCTCAAGGGCAAGGGCGTTTCCTTTATGGAGAACTCCGTTGACTGGCACGGCAAGGGCCCCAACGATGAGGAATACGCACAGGCCATGCAGGAGCTGAATGCAGCTTACGCCGCGCTGGAAGAGGAGGACAAGTAAGATGGCAGAAGTGAAGAAGATCGCTACCCGTGACAGCTACGGCAACACCCTGAAGGAGCTGGCCGCCGAGGGCCACGACGACCTGGTGGTGCTGGACGCTGACCTGGCTGCCGCCACCAAGACCGGCATGTTCCGTAAGGCGTACCCGGACCGTCACTTCGACTGCGGCATTGCCGAGGGCAACATGATGGGCGTGGCCGCAGGTCTGGCCACCATGGGTTATGTTCCCTTTGTTTCCAGCTTTGCCATGTTTGCCGCAGGCCGTGCCTTTGAGCAGATCCGCAACTCGATCGCCTACCCCCGCCTGAACGTCAAGATCGGTGCCACCCACGGCGGCATCTCCGTGGGCGAGGACGGTGCTTCCCACCAGTGCTGCGAGGACTTTGCCCTGATGCGCAGCCTGCCCGGCATGACCGTGATCTGCCCCGCAGACGATGTGGAGGCCCGCGCCGCTGTGCGTGCCGCTTACGCCATGCAGGGCCCTGTTTACCTGCGCTTCGGCCGTCTGGCTGTGCCTGTGTTCCACGATGAGGCCACCTACCACTTTGAGCTGGGCAAGGGC
>ERZ1027095.395-NODE-395-length-14435-cov-5.133866_pt1 | contig 14435 bp, 14 predicted proteins | sample MGYA00519409_ERZ1027095 | MGnify/ENA primary metagenome ERZ1027095 (study PRJEB26926, sample SAMN06164650) | human gut metagenome | biome: ENVO:00009003; feature: ENVO:2100002; material: ENVO:00002003 | host: Homo sapiens | place: USA | collected 2012 ... | reverse complement strand
TCTCGTGGGCTCGGAGATGTGTATAAGAGACAGGAACTGTCACAGCAGGTCTTCAGACAGCAGAAATTCTGCAAAATCCAGGAAATGAAGCGGATCACACACAGGAAGAGCATCAGGAAGTGATAAAAGAAACAGAAGGTGAACTGATCGTTTCACCTCTGGTTGGAACTTTCTACGCAGCACCGGCAGAGGATGCACCGAGTTTTGTTAAGGTTGGTGACAAGGTCGAAGCCGGACAGGTTGTCGGAATCATAGAAGCGATGAAACTTATGAATGAGATTGAGAGTGAATGTGCCGGTACAGTTGCAGAAGTTCTTGTAGAGAACGGAGAACCGGTAGAATACGGCCAGCCGATTTTTAGAATTGTTTAAGAAAGGAATTCAGATATGAATAGTTTAAATGTAGAACAGATTCAGGAAATCATTCCGCACAGACATCCATTTCTTTTGATTGATAAGATTGAAGATTATGTTCCGGGAGAATATGCAATTGGATACAAAGGTGTTTCTTATCATGAGGATTTCTTTCGTGGACATTTCCCACAGAAAGCAGTAATGCCTGGAGTTCTGATTCTTGAGGCACTTGCTCAGACAGGAGCTGTGGCAATCTTAAGTGTACCGGAGAATCAGGGAAAGATTGCATTCTTCGGTGGTGTACAAAAATGTCGCTTCAAAGGAATGGTATTTCCGGGAGATCAGTTGAAATTAGAGACAAAGATTATTAAAAGAAAAGGACCGGTAGGCGTAGGAGAAGCTGTGGCAACAGTTAACGGAAAGGTCGTTGTTACGGCAGAACTTACATTTATGGTTGGAGAATAAAAAAATCAGGAGCAGAAGAAATGATAGAGAAGATTTTAATTGCGAACAGAGGGGAGATTGCAGTCCGGGTGATCCGCGCCTGCAGAGAAATGGGAATCCGTACGGTTGCTGTTTACTCTGAGGCAGATAAAGATGCGCTGCATACCCAGCTCGCAGATGAAGCAGTCTGTATAGGTCCTGCTCCATCCGCAGAAAGTTATCTGAATATGCAGAATATCATCAGTGCAACACTTGTGTCCGGCGCAGATGCAATCCATCCGGGATTTGGATTCCTTTCTGAAAACAGCAAATTTGCAGAACTGTGTGAACAGTGCAAGATCACATATATCGGACCGGATTCAAAGGTGATCAGTGCTCTTGGAAATAAATCCGTTGCAAGAAATACGATGGTGGAAGCAGGTGTTCCGGTTATTCCGGGAAGCAAGGAGCCTGTCTATACCGTAGAAGAAGGCGAGAAGATCGCTGGTGAGATTGGTTATCCAATCATCGTTAAGGCAGCACTTGGCGGTGGAGGAAAAGGAATGCGTGTCGCACAGACACCGGACGAGTTCCAGGCAAGTTTCCAGACAGCACAGAAAGAAGCGCAGATGGCATTCGGAGACGGAACAATGTATCTGGAACATTTTGTAGAACATCCGCGTCATATAGAATTTCAGATTCTTGCAGATAAGTATGGAAATGTGGTCCATCTTGGAGAAAGAGACTGTTCCATTCAGAGAAATCATCAGAAGATGATCGAGGAATCTCCGTCAGAAGCACTGACACCGGAATTGAGACAGAAGATGGGAGAAGCGGCTGTGAAAGCGGCGAAGGCAGCTCATTATACGAATGCCGGAACGATTGAATTTCTCTTAGAAAAGAGTGGAGCCTTTTACTTTATGGAAATGAATACAAGAATCCAGGTAGAACATCCGGTGACAGAATGGGTGACAGGAATCGATCTGATCAAAGAGCAGATTAAGATTGCAGACGGACAGAGACTAAAGCTTCAGCAGAAAGACATCAAGATCACAGGTCACGCGATCGAATGCAGGATTAATGCAGAGAACCCGAAAAAGAATTTCCGCCCGTCTCCTGGAAAAATCACAGATGTACATTTCCCGGGTGGTGAAGGCGTACGTGTAGACAGTGCGATTTACACAGGATATGAAGTTCCGCCTTATTATGATTCCATGCTTGCGAAACTGATTGTACATGCTGACGACAGAGAAGAGGCTATTCGTAAAATGAGAAGCGCACTTGGCGAAGTTATTATTGAAGGTGTGGACACAAATATTGATTATCAGTATGAGATTTTGAATCATAAAAAATTCATATCTGGAGATATTGATGTGGAGTTTATCGGAGGAATGATGAATGAGACTGCATAATATGTTTAAAAAGACCGGAGAGAAGATCACTTCGATTCATTCACGAAACAGAAGAAGGCCGGAAGCACCGGAAGGAATCTTGAAAAAATGTAATAAATGCGGTGCAGCAATCTTAACAGATGAAGTAATCAACGGAAAATATATTTGTCCTAAATGTCATGGATACTTTCGTATTCCGGCATATAAGAGAATTGAGCTTGTGACAGACGCAGGCTCTTTTGAAGAATGGAATGAAAAGATCGATGAAGGGGAAAGACCGGAGAATCCGTTGGATTTCCGGGGGTATACAGAAAAAGTCGAAGATTTAAGAGTAAAGACAGGGCTTGATGAAGCGGTTGTTACAGGAAAAGCAACAATCTGTGGGTATCCGGTTGTGATCGGGGTCTGTGACGGAAGATTTATGATGGCCAGTATGGGACATGCGGTAGGAGAAAAGATTACCCGTGCAGTCGAGCGTGCAACAGAGGAGAGGCTTCCTGTTGTTCTTTTTACCTGTTCCGGAGGCGCACGTATGCAGGAGGGAATCATTTCCCTGATGCAGATGGCAAAGACTTCAGCAGCACTGAAACGCCACAGTGATGCAGGCTTTCTTTATATTCCGGTATTGACTGATCCAACTACGGGAGGTGTCACAGCAAGCTTTGCTATGCTTGGAGATATCATTCTTGCAGAACCGGGAGCACTGATCGGATTCGCCGGTCCGCGTGTGATCGAGCAGACGATCGGACAGAAATTGCCGGAAGGATTCCAGAGAGCTGAATTCCTTCTTGAGCATGGATTTGTTGATCAGATCGTAACCAGGGATGAGATGAAGGAAGTACTGGGGCAGATTCTGAAAATGCATACGGTTACAGATGAAAAGAAAGAAGACTGTCCGGAAAAGAAAAAAGAGAACAGAAAAAACATATCTGCAGTAAAAGAAAATGTGTCAGCCTGGGAGCGTGTTCTGAAATCCAGGGAAAAAGAACGCCCGGTCGGTAAGGATTATATTGACAGATTGTTTACAGATTTTGTAGAATTACATGGAGACAGATATTATAAGGATGATCCGGCAGTAGTAGGAGGAATTGCGTATTTTCATGGAAAAGCAGTTACTGTGATCGCCCAGTGCAAAGGAAAGACAACGAAAGAAAATCTGGAACGGAATTTTGCAATGCCGTCTCCGGAAGGTTACAGAAAAGCACTGCGTCTGATGAAACAGGCAGAGAAGTTCCAGCGTCCGGTCATCTGTTTTGTGGATACTCCGGGGGCTTTCTGCGGAATGGAGGCAGAAGAGCGTGGACAGGGTGAGGCAATTGCCCGGAATCTGTATGAGATGTCAGCTTTGAAAGTGCCGGTTCTTTCAATTGTAATCGGAGAAGGTGGAAGCGGCGGTGCGCTTGCACTTGCAGTTGCAGATGAAGTGTGGATGATGGAGAATGCAGTGTATTCAGTACTTTCACCGGAAGGGTTTGCAAGCATTTTGTGGAAAGACAGCAAGAGAGCGTCAGAGGCGGCAGGGGTGATGCGTCTGACAGCAGCAGATCTTAAGGAACTTAAGGTGATCGAAGAAATAATTTGCGAGCCTGAAGTGTACCGGGAAGATACGATGGTTCCTGTGCTCTGTGAACTGGAAGAGAAGATGGAACATTTCCTTGAACAATATGGAAGCCTTTCAGAAAAACAACTGACAGATAGAAGATACGACAGATTTCGTCGAATGTAAGAGATAGAAAACATGGCATTGTCTGAATTAAGATAGCAGACCAGAATGAAAGTGATCCCGGAAGATTGAATAGAGAAGAGCTGTTTGAAGAGATCAGAGAACAGTAGAAGACGAGGAGGAAAAAAGATGGATGCGTATAATACCATCAATGACATTCTGGTACATTTATTTAATGAAATCTGGGAGCTGGAGAAAAAGGCAATCATTACAGAGGAGTTTAAAGACATCACAAACAACGATATGCATATAATAGAAGCAATCGGTGTTTCAGGAAAGACAACGATGTCTGTAGTGGCAAAGAAGATGAAGATTACGGCAGGGTCTCTGACCACAGCGGTGAATGGGCTGGTAAACAAGAAGTATGTAATGCGTGCCCGCGGTGAAGAGGATCGAAGAGTGGTGTATATCTGGCTGACAGAAAAAGGGGAGAAGGCTTACTATCATCACGAGGAGTTTCACAGGGAGATGACAAATGCTGTGCTGAACAGACTGGATGAAAAAGAGATTCCGGTTCTTATGAAGACATTGGACGGACTTTCAGAATTTTTCAGGGGATATTCTTCAGAGGAATAAAATGATAATTATCAAGGAAAATTTGACGTTTTGTCAAAAATGAGTTACAATAATCTGTATCGTGAATAATTTATCATTACGGACAAAAGTTCTTGTTATTATTTCGCGTTAAGAATAACATTGTAATGAGGTAGTGCCAATATACTTGGGTGTATATTTTAGGAGGGAAACAAGTATGGTAACAAAGAAGACATCTTCAACAACAAAAGCTGAAACAGCAACAGTAAAGGCAGAGAAGAAAGAGACAGCAGCTGCGAAAGCAATCGAGACAAAGAAAGACACAACAAAGAAACTTGAGACAAAGGCAGCAGTGCTGGTAGATACACCAGAAGTTCAGGCAGAAGAAGTAAAAGAGACAGTGAAGAAGGCAGCTAAGAAGGTTGCAGCAAAAGCAGAAGATACAGCTGAAAAGGCTGTGAAGACTGTAAAGAAAGCAGCGGCTAAGAAGACAGCAACCAAGACTACAAAGAAAGCTGAGCTGAAGACAGAATTCTTCCTTCAGTTCTCTGGTAAAGAGTATACAGAGAAAGAGATCCTTAAGAAAGTCAAAGATGTATGGACAAAGGATCTGAAGAATAAAGTCGGAGACATGAAAGATGTTAAGATTTATCTGAAACCGGAAGAGTCAGCAGCATATTATGTTGTTAATGGAGATACAACAGGAAAAATCGATCTGTAAGATATAAATAAAAGATATAAGATCGCTTTCCGGACGTACCGGGAACAGGTTTACTTAAGAAAAGACAGGGAGTCAGACACAGCTGAATGCAGGTGAAGGACGGACCTGTCTTTTTAATATATTAGGAAAGTGCTTTCCTAATATATTAAAAACGCTCCGCTAAGGATGCGCACTGCGGCGTACAAGGTAGGTGTCGTAAGCGACCGCCGCAGGCGCAAGAATGTGCCTTTGCACATTCTTTGTTCTATATTAGGAAAGTCCTTGTAAACATTTCGCCGGTGCAGAAGGCAGTGTGCCTTAAGGTGACAGGAATCTGGCAAGTGTGGTTTGAGAAAGGAGTATGCAAGATGTACGAGAAAGAGATTGAGCAGCTGCAGGCAATGATTGATGAGAGTAACCGGATCGTGTTTTTCGGAGGAGCCGGTGTATCAACAGAAAGTAATATTCCGGATTTTCGAAGTGCAACAGGAATTTATCATCAGAAATATAAGTATTCACCGGAACAGGTGGTCAGTCATAGCTTTTTTATGAAATATCCGGAAGCATTCTATGAGTTTTATAAAGAGAAGATGATGATTTTGGATGCGAAGCCAAATGCTGCCCATCTGAAACTGGCAGAATTGGAGCAGGCCGGAAAATTGCAGGCTGTTGTGACACAGAATATTGATGGACTGCATCAGGCGGCAGGAAGCAGAAAAGTCTATGAACTTCATGGAAGCATCCACAGAAATTACTGTATGAAATGTGGGAAGTTCTATGATGCGGAATATGTGAAGAATTCAGAAGGAATTCCGAGATGCAGCTGCGGCGGGATGATTAAGCCGGACGTAGTACTTTATGAAGAGGGACTTGACCAGAAGACGATCCAAGGGGCAGTCGAAGCAATTTCATCAGCCGACATGCTGATCATCGGAGGTACTTCCCTTGTTGTTTATCCGGCAGCCGGTTTTATTGATTATTTTCACGGAAAACACCTTGTTGTGATTAATAAATCAGAAACAGCCAGAACTGTCCGGGCAGAGCTTGTAATATCGGCTCCGATCGGAGAGGTTCTTGGTGCGATTCATGTAAGTGGCGAATAAAATTTCTTTTCCTGTAAATACTTCTGAAAAGGAGGATGCTGTATGCAGCAATAAGAAGTATGGGAAGAAAAAAGGAAAAGACAATCAATCTTACAGAACTTGAACCGGAAGAAAAACTGAAGTATGAGATAGCAGAAGAATTAGGCCTTTTAGATCGCGTGATGCAGGATGGGTGGAAGTCATTAACATCAAAAGAGACAGGACGAATTGGCGGAATGGTCACCGGAAGAAGACGAGAGATAAAAAAACAGACAAAAATTGCGGATGAAAATGATGAAAGATAAACAAAAGTAAAATTTTGAATGACACAGCTTTTGACAAATCAGGATAAATTTGGTAAAATAGACAGAATTGGGAGAAATTATTTTGCGTTAGAATTCGCAGAGCTTTTGGAAAGTGATAACTTTGGTGGCATAAATGACAGAAAAAATTTCAATATTTGATGTGGAGATTTCCTGCATCAAGGCAAAAGAAGCAATGATGCAGGCAATCGGATTCATGAAAGGCGATTCCGTCAATACCATTGAACTTGTATCGATGGAATCTCTGATGAAAGAACATGAAAATCCGGAGTGGAAAAAAAAGGTTTCAATGCAGGATCTTGTCCTTCCGGGAAGTGTAGAGATTCTTGAGGCAGCGAAAACGGATGATGCAAGATTGCTGCGTGAGACGGATAATAAATTATTCTTAAGAATGTTTTTGAAATATTTACAGAAGAACCATCATAAGATCTATCTTCTGGCAGCCAGTCAGGAGGAACTGGTAAAAGCAGAGGAAGCTCTTGCAAGGTATAATCAGGGAATCCGTGTGGTAGGAGATGCCGTGATCCATCTGGAAGACGGAGAGTTGACAGATGCAGACAGGATCCATGGAATAGTGAATGCAGTCAATGGCTCAGAGGCAGATTGTATTTTATCAGTCCTTCCATCGCCGGCGCAGGAAGATTTTATTGAACAGAACCGGGCATTGATCGACACAAGAGTCTGGATTGGCTGTGGATCAGTTCTGATGCGCAGCTTTGACGACAGAAAGATGACAAGCCGGATAAAGAGAATGTTAGTAAAGAAAGTATTTCGCTATAAAGTAGAGAAGCAGAATTAGCCTTTGTGAAGAATGCTAAAAGATAAAAATGTGAATATTTCATAGATTCGACTAAGAAATGCATAAAAAAGATGGATTTCCTCTTTCTTTTTTTGCTGTTTTGCCTTAATATAATATAAGGGTATGTGTACGGATAAATAATGCATACAAAAAAATTGTGGAATATGCACATGCGTGTTACTACTTACAGTTTGCTGTAATCAGCAATACATCGTACAGAGTGGAGGAAAAAAGGATGATTTCAAATCAGATACTTCAAAACACTATTGAAGGATTAAAGGGAATATCAAGGGTTGATTTCTGTGTACTCGACACAGAAGGCAAGGAACTTGCAGCAACATTTGATATGGCAAAAGATTGTGGGGAAGCGGTTCTTTCTTTTGTTGAATCACCGGCAGACAGCCAGGTGATCCAGGGATGCCAGTTCTTTAAGATCTTTGACGAACAGCGTTTGGAATATGTTTTGCTTGCAGATGGCGAGACAGAAGATGTGTATATGCTCGGTAAGATTGCGGCATTTCAGATCCAGAGTCTGCTTGTAGCTTATAAGGAGCGTTTTGACAAAGATAACTTTATCAAAAATCTTCTTTTAGACAACCTTCTTTTGGTAGATATTTACAATCGCGCAAAGAAATTACATATTGACACAGAAGTAAAACGTGTTATCTTTATTATTGAAACATCGCACGAGAAAGACAGTGCTGCACTTGATAATGTGAGAAATCTTCTGGGAGGAAAGTCAAGAGACTTTATCACAGCTGTTGATGAGAAGAATATTATTGTTGTGAAAGAACTCTCAGATAAGGACGGCAATAAGGAACTTGAGAAGATGGCGAAAGAGATGCTGGATACGCTCCAGGCAGAGGGAGGCGACGAGCAGATCCATATTGCATACGGAACCATCGTAAGTGATATCAAGGAAGTATCCAAGTCATACAAAGAGGCGAAACTTGCACTTGATGTAGGTAAGATTTTCTTTGATGAGAAGGATATCGTTGCTTATACAACACTTGGAATCGGTCGTCTGATTTATCAGCTGCCACTGCCACTTTGTAAGATGTTTATCAAAGAGATTTTCGAAGCAAAATCTCCGGATGACTTTGATGAAGAGACATTGACAACGATCAATAAGTTCTTTGAGAACAGTCTTAATGTATCAGAGACATCCAGACAGCTCTATATCCACAGAAATACACTGGTATACAGACTGGATAAGCTTCAGAAGAGTACCGGTCTGGATCTGCGTGTGTTTGAGGATGCCATTACTTTCAAGATTGCCTTAATGGTAGTAAAGTATATGAAGTATATGGAGACATTAGAGTACTAGAACCGTAGGAGTATAGATAAGTTTTAGGAGGAACATATGATTGAATTAAGGAATGTGACGAAGGAGTATTCCAAAGGTCACGCAGCCTTGAATGGAGTTTCCGTGAAGATTGAGCGCGGAGAGTTCGTATTCATCGTTGGTGACAGTGGATCAGGTAAGTCAACATTGATCAAATTGATCATGAAAGAGTTAAATCCGACTGAGGGTACAATTATCGTCAACGGCCAGAATTTGAACCGTATGAAACACAGAAACATTGCTAAATACAGAAGAGGACTTGGAGTTGTGTTCCAGGATTTCCGTCTTCTGAAGGATCGTAATATTTATGAGAATATTGCATTCGCACTGCGTGTGACTGAGACACCGACCCGTGTAATCAAGAAGAAGGTGCCGGCAGCTCTGTCACTGGTAGGACTTGCACAGAAGTATAAGTCATTCCCAAAGGAACTCTCAGGTGGAGAGCAGCAGCGAGTAGCGATTGCAAGAGCAATTGTAAATGAACCTGCCATTCTGCTGGCGGATGAGCCGACAGGAAACCTTGACCCGACAAACTCATGGGAGATCATGAGTCTGCTGAAAGAGGCAAATGAGCGTGGAACAACAGTACTTGTTGTTACACATAACCAGGAGATCGTAAACGAGATGAACGAACGCGTCATTACTATGAAGCAGGGCGTAATCGTCAGTGATGAGAAAAAAGGTGGGTATATAAATGAGGATTAGTACATTTGGATACGTTGGAAAGCAGGGCGTTAAGAATATCTGGAGAAACAAGATGTTTTCACTCGCATCCATAGCGACGATGTCAGCATGTATTTTCCTGTTTGGATTGTTTTTCTCGATACTTGTTAACTTCCAGTATATTATTAAAAGCGCAGAAGAAGGTGTTGCAATCACCGTACTCTTTAATGAGGATGCGACACAGGAACAGAAGGATGCAATCGGTGAACAGCTTAAGTCACGAGATGATGTTTCAAAAGTGAAGTATGTGTCAGCAGATGATGCATGGGCAGAGTTCCAGAAAGAGTATTTTGGAGACAACCCGGAACTTGCAGAAGGTTTTAAGGATGATAACCCGCTGGCAAATTCTGATAACTATGAAGTCTACATGAAGACTGTAAAAGGTGATAATAAGGATCTGATCGCGAAGAGTAAGTCTCTTTCAGCTACGCAGCAGGATCTGGTTAAATTTGCACAGAGTCTGGACGGAGTCAGACAGGTCAATAAGTCAGATGTTGTAGCAAACACACTTTCCAGTGTAAATATGCTTGTTGCATATGTTTCAATTGCAATTATCGCAATTCTTCTCGGAGTATCGATCTTCCTGATCAGTAATACGGTAACAACAGGTATTACAGTCAGAAAAGAAGAGATTGCAATCATGAAATATATCGGAGCGAAGGACTTTGTAGTAAGATCACCATTCGTGATCGAAGGTCTGATCATTGGATTATTCGGTGCAGTTATTCCGCTTGCACTGTTATATTTCCTTTATGACAAGGCTGTAGTATATATTATGGAGAAGTTTAGTATTCTGAAGAATATCATTACATTCCTTCCGGTTGGAAATGTATATATCTATTTGCTGCCGATTGGGCTGGTAATGGGAATTGGAATTGGATTCCTCGGAAGTTACTTCACTGTTCGTAAGCACTTAAGAGTGTAATAGGAGATACCTATGAAAAGACGGATGAGAAAGGTGACAGCACTGGTTCTGTCAGTCGGAATGATGCTGTCAATGACAATTACTTCCGGTGCTGTGACAATTGATGAAGCGCAGAAAAAAGCAGATGAGCTGCAATCACAGAAGAGTGCAGCTCAGGCTGAAAAAGATACACTTGCTGCGAAACTTAATTCCATCATTGACCAGATGAACAAGACGCAGGAAGAATTAAGTGCCAAGGAAACTGAAATTTCAACAGCTGAGGAAGAGCTTGTACAGGCGAAGGTTGATGAGGATGATCAGTATAACAGCATGAAGAAGAGAATCAAATTCATGTATGAGGGTGGTAATACCCAGTTCCTTGAGATACTGATGTCCAGCAGCAATATTAGTGATCTTCTTAATAAGGCAGAGTATGTATCGAAGCTCTCTTCTTATGACAGAGATATGCTTGTTGCTTTTCAGGAAACGGTGAAAGCTGTAGAAGAAAAGGAAGCAAAGCTTAAAGATGAGTATGAGAAGCTGAATACATTACAGACAAGCTTGGTGAGTCAGCAGACGGAGGCGCAGACACTGATCAGCAGTAAGGAAGCACAGATTGCGGAGATTCAGGATCAGATTACAGATAATGCGAACCTTCTTGCAGACCTCAAGGCGAAAGCAGAAGCAGCAAAACGTCTTCAGGAAGAGCAGGCAGCGGCGGCTGCTGCAGCTGCTGCGGCGGCAAAGAAGAACAATAGCGGAAGCAGCAGTAGTAATGGAAGCAGTAGTTCCAGACCGGCTTCCAGCGGAAACGTGGTGAGTGGAAGTGGATATTTTACACATCCATGTCCGGGAATGACGTACCAGTCCAGTTATTTTGGAGAGGTTCGATCTTTCGATTCAAGACCACATAAAGGAAATGATTATGCCGCACCGACAGGAACACCTACATATGCAGCAGCAGCCGGAACAGTCATTACGGCAGGCTGGAGCAACAGTGCGGGAAACTGGGTTGTTATAAGCCATGGAAATGGATTGGTGACAAAGTATATGCATCACAGCTCAATTTGTGTGAGTGCCGGTCAGAGAGTGGAAAAAGGACAACAGATCGGATATGTTGGTTCTACAGGATATTCAACCGGAGCACATCTACATTTCCAGGTAGAACTTAACGGAACACCAGTGAATCCAAATAATTATATGTAAGACAAAGGGATTCAAAATCTTCCTTTCATGTTTACATGAAAGTGATTCAAAGAATAAAGGGGGACAAAGTGGAAGATTCTGCTTTGTCCTTTTCTTTAAATAACAGCGAAAGGGACAGACAATGGAACAGAAAAAGAAAAAGGGATATGGAGCCGGGATTGTTACCGGAATTCTTGCAACAGTTCTTGTCAGCCTGCTTCTCCTTGGGGGATTCAGGGTCATTACGAACACAGCCGGAAGTTATGCATCCGGTAAAGTGACAGAAAAAGAGGTATCAAAAAAACTGAATAAGCTGAATGCTTTGATTGATAAATATTATCTGTACGAAGATGAAATTGATACAGATAAGCTGGCAGAAGGAATTTATTCCGGATATACGAGTGCACTGGGAGATAAGTACACCGTTTATTATGATGAAGATGAAACGAAAGCTCTGATGGAATCAACAAGCGGAACATTTTCAGGTGTTGGTGCAACACTGACAAAGGATGCGGATACGGGCTATGCGACAATTGTAAATGTCTATGAAGACTCTCCGGCAGAGAAAGCAGGACTGAAAGCAGGAGATATCCTGGAGAAAATCGATGACCACGAGGTTGGTGATGAGCAGCTTGATACGGTGGTGTCCTGGATCAAAGGGGAAAAGGGAACAGATGTAAAGATTACAGTTCTCAGAGACGGAGAAGAACTGGAACTGACTGCCACACGAGATACGATCGAAGTGAAGACAGTTTCGTATGAGATGAAGGAGAACCAGATTGGCTATATCAAAGTGTCTGAGTTTGATACAGTAACTTATGACCAGTTTAAAGAAGCGTTGGATGATCTTGAAAAGCAGGGAATGCAGGGGCTTGTTGTCGACCTGAGAAACAACCCGGGTGGAAGTCTTGATACAGTTACGAATATGCTGCGTCTGCTTCTTCCGGAAGGTACAATTGTATCAACAAAGGACAAGAATGGAAAGACAGACGAAATCACTTGTGACGGAACTCATGAATTTAAGAAACCAATGGCAGTTCTTGTAAACCAGTACAGTGCCAGCGCATCTGAAATCTTCAGCGGTGCAGTACAGGATTATGGAACAGCGAAGATTGTCGGAGTGACAACGTATGGAAAAGGTGTTGTGCAGCAATTAATGGATCTGGGAGATGGAACCTGTCTGAAAGTGACGATTGCAGAGTATTATACTCCAAATGGAAGAAGCATCAATGGAAAAGGTGTTGAACCGGATGTGAAAGTTGAATACCAGTATGATGAGGAGAATCCAAAGGCAGATAATCAGCTGGATCAGGCATTAAGCACAGTTCAGGGAGAAATTAGTGAAAGTACACAAAACCGATAGGTTGAAAATCTCTTGTTTTGATGAAAAGTTAAAATGTGTGACAATTTGAATAAAACCTCTTGAAAATCAAAAAACTCTGTGCTAATATTGGAAACAAGTTTTAGCAGACTAAAGTGCTGAACCAGGAAAAGGCAAAGAACAAGACTCTGATTCACAGAAACTGACAGGAAGTTGGCGTCACCGACTGAGAGCGCCGGACAGCGGAGCGGATTAAGGGAACACTTGGGAGCTGGCTGTCTGAACAGGTGAAGTAGGGCAGCACGTAGAGCATACGTTACATGCAAAGAGTGGAATCTGGCTTACACAGGGATAAGATTTGAAATGTGAAGACTGAGATTCAATGCGGGTGGTACCGCGGATATTATGATTGTAATTTCCGTCCCGGGATACTGATGTATCCCGGGGCTTTTTTATTTAGAAAGCTTCTTCCCGGGATGCTGGAATCTGAAAGGAGAAGAATTATGGAATTTGTAACAGGTGTAAAAAAGAAGGAAACATTGGAACTGAGTGAACTTCTCGAAGAGGGAAGAATTGGAACCGAAGTGAAAGTAAATGGTGCGATCCATACGATCCGTGATATGGGAACAATTGCATTCATTATTCTCAGAAAAAGAGAAGGACTTGTTCAGTGTGTATATGAAGAAAATATTTCCAAATTTGACTTGAAAGATGTGAAGGAAGCAGATACAGTAGAGGTAACAGGTGTGCTTACAGAGTCTGCGAAAGCTCCGAATGGGATTGAGATTCGCCTTGGTGAATTGAAAATCTTAAGTGAGCCGGCAGAGCCAATGCCGCTTCCGATTGCAAAGTGGAAGCTGAACACATCTCTGGAAGCAAAATTAAACTACAGACCGATTTCTCTGAGAAATATCAGAGAGCGTGCAAAATTCAGGATTCAGGAAGGAATCGTAAGAGGGTTCAGGGATTTCCTTTATCAGGAAGGATTTACAGAGATCCATACTCCGAAGATCGGTGCGAAAAGTGCGGAGGGAGGAGCAAACCTCTTCCGGCTGGAATATTTCCACAGACCGGCGATCCTCCAGCAAAGCCCTCAGTTTTATAAGCAGATGATGGTGGGAGTTTTTGACCGTGTATTTGAAACTGCTCCGGTATTCCGTGCAGAAAAGCATAATACCAAGAGACACCTCAACGAATACACCAGCCTGGATTTTGAAATGGGATATATCGACGGATTTGAAGATATCATGGCAATGGAGACCGGATTTCTTCAGTATACGATGACCCTGCTTGAAAAAGAGTATGCAAGAGAGCTGAAGATCCTGAATATTCAAGTACCGAAGACGAAAGAGATCCCGGCTGTACGATTTGATGAGATCAAGAAACTTGTGGCAGAAAAGTATGATCGAAAGATTAAGAATCCATTTGATCTCGAACCGGAAGAGGAAATGCTGATCAGCAGATATGCAAAAGAAGAATGGGATGCGGATTTCGTATTTGTAACGCATTATCCGTCAAAGAAGCGTCCGTTCTATGCAATGGATGATCCGGCAGATCCGACTTATACGCTCAGCTTTGACCTGCTTTTCAGAGGAATGGAGATCACAACCGGCGGACAGCGTATTCATG
>ERZ1027095.382-NODE-382-length-14680-cov-6.011761_pt1 | contig 14680 bp, 9 predicted proteins | sample MGYA00519409_ERZ1027095 | MGnify/ENA primary metagenome ERZ1027095 (study PRJEB26926, sample SAMN06164650) | human gut metagenome | biome: ENVO:00009003; feature: ENVO:2100002; material: ENVO:00002003 | host: Homo sapiens | place: USA | collected 2012 ... | reverse complement strand
GCAGCGTCAGATGTGTATAAGAGACAGTAAAAATAGACAGCGTTCTTATGAAAAAGAGCGCTGTCTATTTTTTTATAAAAACTTTCTCGTAAAAAGAGAAGATAGGACACAATATTCATTTATGCGATGTAAATATGTGGATGACGTCATAATCCAGAGCTGTATGGATAATTCCATCTTTTTCATCATTGATCGATGCGAGAATCATTCCTAATGGATCAAGAATTCTGGCAACTTCTGGAAAGAATGCGTCATAACAGATAAACAAGCCGATACGACCGATTTTTGTATCAAATACTTTAAATTGATCCCCAGGTGTAAAATAATTTTTCTCGGAATCAAATAAATGAACTTTGCGATAAGTTCCAAGAAGAACACCAGTGTCATCAAGGAAAAACTGAGAATTATAAAGGATATCTTCTTCTTTTTTCAGCCATTCCATAGACGATATGAACATGAAATTCCTTAGCTAAGGCACTCATCTTTTTTACGGATGTAGAGTTGATCGTGGCAGTTTCTGCCAAGTCTTTAAAATTTTTACCACATTGATAACCAGTAACAGCAAGCTCAGGGAAAATAATGAGTTGAGTATCTGGATGAGATTCCATAGCTTTGCGAAGAAGCGTTTCCATATGAAAAAGATTTTCCTCTTTCTGATTCATTTTTGGATAAGTTTGTATACAAACAACATTACATTTCATAATTTTTTCTCGGTCCTTTCTGAATGCTTTGTGATATATGCTCGTTTGGAACCTTGAACCAGCTAAACAATTCTCGAATTGCAAATACACTGATTACTGCAATTCCAACGGCAAACCATACATAGACAATTAGAATAAATAATTTAAATGCTGTAAAACTGATCATAAGAACCTCCTATTCTTTAAAAGCATGGACCAGATGATCTGGTTGATATGCTTTTAATTGTTCAAAATCAAAATGTTCTTTCTCGAATAGAGAGCCTATCATGATAACAACGATCGGAATACAAAGAGAAAATACATTACCTACAAAATAGTTAATATTATCATCAGGAATCATAAAGTAAGCAATGAGTCCACAGATCATACCGATAAAGATAGATGCAACGGCAACTCTTGAGGATACTTTATCCCAGATCAACCCAGCAATAAATGCAGCACATGGGGCGGCCAAAAGTAGTTTGTTGTGTTTTAAAGTGATTCCCACGTTAAGATTTCCTTTCTTAATAAATGCAAAAGGCGCTATAAACATATATCTGTTTACAACGCCTTTGTTTATGACTAGTGTAATATACAAAATCTTTTTATTACAAGGTAAGAGTGAAAAGAAGTGAAGAATTTAATGAAAAAGGCAGATGAGAAACATTTTCAGGTGCTTTTTTCGTGTATTTAAAAATAGTTATTGACATGATAAATTCTATATGGTAATATAAGAAAATGTCTTAATGTGGGTTTGTCTGCCCACACTCTATGTAAAATTAAGAATAAGATTGTAAGAAAGATATAGTAAGATAGAGGGTTTCTTACAGTTGATGTAGTATATAAACCAGGTTTAGATCAAGAGGTGAAAAACGTCCATGGAAAAGAACAGAATACAGCCAATAAAATCAGGTACAGGGATGCGAATCAGCTATGCCAGACAGGATGACGTCCTTGAAGTACCAAATCTGATCGAAATTCAAAAGGATTCCTATGATTGGTTTTTAAGAGAAGGATTAGCAGAGGTGTTTGAAGATATCTCCCCAATCGAAGATTACAGCGATCAGTTAAGCTTGGAATTTGTTGACTATCAATTATGTAAAGATGACGTCAAATATTCAATTGAAGAATGTAAAGAAAGAGATGCAACATACGCTGCACCTTTAAAAGTGAAAGTAAGACTTCATAATAAAGAGACTGATGAAATCAAGCAGCATGAGATTTTTATGGGCGATCTTCCTTTAATGACAGCAACAGGAACATTTATCATCAACGGAGCTGAACGTGTTATCGTCAGTCAGTTAGTGCGTTCCCCTGGAATTTATTATGGAATTGCTCATGACAAGATTGGTAAAGAGTTATACTCTTCCACAGTTATTCCAAACCGTGGTGCTTGGCTTGAATATGAAACAGATTCCAATGATGTATTCAATGTACGTGTAGACCGTACAAGAAAAGTGCCTATCACAGTTTTGATCCGTGCATTAGGTATCGGAACAAACGCAGAGATCAAAGAATTATTTGGTGAAGAACCAAAGATCCTTGCAAGTATTGAAAAAGACCCATCTGATAACTATGAAGATGGTCTGTTAGAATTATATAAGAAGATCCGTCCGGGAGAACCATTATCTGTAGATAGTGCGGAAAGCTTGATCAACAGCATGTTCTTCGATCCAAGAAGATATGATCTTGCGAACGTTGGACGTTACAAATTCAATAAAAAATTAGCATTAAGAAATCGTATCAGTGGATTTATCTTAGCAGAAGATGTTTTAGATCCAACAACTGGAGAAGTATTAGCAGAAGCTGGAACGAATGTGGACATGGAACTTGCAGATAAGATCCAGAACGCAGCCGTAGCAAGTGTTATGATCCAGACAGAAGAAGGTGCTACAAAAATACTTTCCAACATGGAAGTAAATCTTGCTGAATATGTAGATTTCAATCCAGAAGAGATCGGTGTTCATGAAGATGTTTTCTATCCTGTATTAGAGAAGATCTTAGAAGAAGGATATGAAGGAGAAGAATTAAAAGAAGCTCTGAAGAAAAATATTCATGAATTGATTCCAAAACATATTACAAAAGAAGATATCTTAGCATCCATCAACTACAATATCCATTTAGAGTATGGAATTGGACATGATGATGATATTGACCACTTAGGAAACCGTCGTATCCGTGCTGTAGGTGAACTGCTTCAGAACCAGTATCGTATCGGTCTTTCAAGATTGGAAAGAGTTGTTCGTGAAAGAATGACAACTCAGGATATTGAATCTATCTCACCACAGTCATTGATCAATATCAAACCAGTAACAGCAGCAGTGAAAGAGTTCTTTGGAAGTTCTCAGTTATCTCAGTTCATGGACCACAACAACCCACTGTCTGAGTTGACACATAAGAGACGTTTATCTGCATTAGGACCAGGTGGTCTGTCTCGTGATCGTGCCGGATTCGAAGTCCGTGACGTACATTATACACATTACGGAAGAATGTGTCCGATCGAGACACCTGAAGGACCTAACATCGGTCTGATCAACTCTCTTGCTACTTATGCGAGAATTAACGAGTATGGATTTATCGAAGCTCCATATCGTGTACTGGATAAATCAGATCCTGAGAATCCAGTTGTTACAGACAAAGTTGTTTATTTAACAGCTGATGAAGAAGATAATTATGTAGTAGCACAGGCGAACGAACCTGTTGATGAAGATGGACATTTCGTAAATACTCATGTATCCGGACGTTTCCGCGAGGATACATCAGAATTTGATAAAGTAAACCTTGACTTAATGGACGTATCTCCAAAGATGGTATTCTCAGTAGCTACATCCATGATTCCTTTCCTGGAGAACGATGATGCCAACCGTGCGCTGATGGGATCCAACATGCAGCGTCAGGCAGTACCACTTCTTTCTACAGAAGCTCCTGTTGTTGGAACAGGTATGGAATCCAAGGCTGCATATGACTCTGGAGTCTGCATCACAGCAAGAAATGGCGGAGTCGTAGAAAGATCTACAAGTACAAAGATCGTAGTTCGTAATGATGACGGTCAGAGAGATGAGTACAATGTTATCAAGTTTGCACGAAGCAACCAGGGTAACTGTATGAATCAGCGTCCGATCGTATTTGTAGGAGACAGAGTAGAAAAGGGAGACATCTTAGCAGACGGTGCTTCAACAAGCAACGGAGAGATGGCTCTTGGTAAGAACCCATTGATCGGTTTCATGACATGGGAAGGATATAACTACGAGGATGCGGTACTGTTAAGTGAGCGTCTGGTACAGGATGACGTTTACACATCTGTTCATATCGAAGAATATGAAGCAGAAGCCAGAGATACTAAGCTTGGTCAGGAAGAGATCACAAGAGATCTTGCAGGATTAAGTGAAGATGTCTTAAAAGACTTAGATGATAACGGTATCATCCGTATCGGTGCAGAAGTACGTGCCGGTGACATCCTGGTAGGAAAAGTTACTCCTAAGGGAGAAACAGAATTAACAGCTGAAGAGAGACTGTTACGTGCGATCTTCGGTGAGAAAGCAAGAGAAGTCCGTGATACATCTTTAAGAGTGCCACATGGTGCTTACGGAGTTGTTATGGATACGAAGATCTTCACAAGAGAGAATGGAGACGAACTTCCTCCTGGAGTAAACAAGAGCGTTCGTGTATACATTGCTCAGAAGAGAAAGATTTCTGTAGGAGATAAGATGGCTGGTCGACATGGTAACAAGGGTGTAATTTCCCGTATTCTGCCAGTAGAAGATATGCCATACTTACCAAACGGACGTCCATTAGATATCGTACTGAACCCATTAGGTGTGCCTTCACGTATGAATATCGGACAGGTGTTAGAGATCCATCTGTCCTTAGCAGCAAAAGTTCTTGGATTTAATGTTGCTACACCAGTATTCAATGGTGCAGACGAGAACGATATCGCAGATACATTAAGAATGGCAAATGACTATGCCAATACATCATGGGAAGAATTTGACGCGAAATGGCGTGATAAAGTTAACGATGATGTAATGGATTACTTATATGAAAACAGAGACCATAGAAAAGAATGGCAGGGTGTACCAATTGATACAACTGGTAAAGTAAGATTAAGAGACGGTCGTACAGGAGAAGAATTTGACAGCCCTGTAACAATCGGATTCATGCATTACCTGAAACTGCATCATCTGGTAGATGACAAGATTCATGCACGTTCTACTGGTCCTTACTCATTAGTAACTCAGCAGCCACTGGGTGGTAAAGCTCAGTTCGGTGGACAGCGTTTCGGAGAGATGGAGGTATGGGCACTGGAAGCTTATGGTGCAGCATACACACTTCAGGAGATCCTGACATTCAAGTCCGATGATGTTGTAGGTCGTGTGAAAGCATACGAAGCGATCATCAAAGGTGATAACATCCCTGAACCAGGTGTTCCAGAATCTTTCAAAGTATTATTAAAAGAATTCCAGTCACTGGCATTAGATGTTAAAATTCTTGACGAGAACGCTGAAGAAGTTGAATTAAGAGAAGATGTTGATGGTGGAGATGCAAATCAGGATCTTGCACCAATGATCGAAGGAGACGGTGTCTTCAACAATTATGAAGAAAGCGAATCTGAACTCGGTGCTTTAGGATATAAACACGGAGACTTATCAGAAGGTGAAGATAACACAATCATGTAGATTGGCGAGCAATTTAGGAAGGAGCAGCCTTAAATGATGGAATCAAGCAATGAATATCAAAGCAATAAAATTTCATTTGATGCAATTAAGATCGGGTTGGCTTCCCCAGAAAAGATCCGTGAGTGGTCTAGAGGAGAAGTAAAGAAACCTGAGACGATCAACTATCGAACATTAAAACCTGAAAAAGACGGGCTTTTCTGTGAGAAGATCTTCGGGCCTACAAAGGACTGGGAGTGTCACTGCGGAAAGTACAAAAAAGTTCGCTATAAAGGTGTTGTCTGCGACCGATGCGGTGTTGAAGTGACAAAAGCAAGTGTCCGTCGTGAAAGAATGGGACATATCGAATTAGCAGCTCCAGTATCTCATATCTGGTATTTCAAAGGAATTCCTAGCCGTATGGGTCTGATTCTTGATATTTCACCAAGAACACTGGAAAAGGTTTTATATTTCGCATGCTATATCGTTTTAGATGCTGGAGATACAGATCTTGCATATAAACAAGTATTAACAGAAAAAGAATATAGAGAAGCGTATGAAAAATACGGAGATACATTCCGTGTAGGAATGGGTGCTGAAGCAGTGAAAGAACTGCTTCAGGCCATTGATCTGGAAGCAGAAGCAAAATCCTTACAGGATGAATTCAAAACTGCTACAGGTCAGAAGAGAGCCAGAATCGTTAAGAGACTGGAAGTTGTAGAGGCATTTTTAAACTCAGACAACAAACCAGAATGGATGATCCTGGATGCAGTTCCAGTTATTCCACCAGATATCCGTCCAATGGTGCAGTTAGATGGTGGACGTTTTGCCACATCTGACTTAAATGACCTTTACAGACGTATCATCAACAGAAATAACCGTCTGAAGAGATTATTAGAACTTGGAGCGCCAGATATCATCGTAAGAAACGAAAAGAGAATGTTACAGGAAGCAGTTGATGCCCTGATCGATAATGGTAGACGTGGACGTCCAGTCACAGGACCAGGAAACCGTGCATTAAAATCATTATCAGATATGTTAAAAGGTAAACAGGGACGTTTCCGTCAGAACCTGTTAGGAAAACGTGTAGACTATTCTGGACGTTCCGTTATCGTAGTAGGACCAGACTTAAAGATTTATCAGTGTGGTCTTCCAAAAGAAATGGCGATCGAATTATTCAAGCCATTCGTTATGAAAGAATTAGTTGAGCGCAAATTAGCTCACAACATTAAATCAGCAAAGAAAATGGTTGAAAAACTTCAGCCAGAAGTATGGGATGTCTTAGAAGACGTCATTAAAGAACATCCTGTTATGTTAAACCGTGCACCGACACTGCATAGACTGGGAATTCAGGCATTTGAGCCTATCCTGGTAGAAGGTAAAGCAATCCGTCTGCATCCACTGGTATGTACAGCATACAATGCCGATTTCGATGGTGACCAGATGGCTGTCCATCTTCCATTATCTGTGGAAGCACAGGCAGAGTGTAGATTCCTTCTGTTATCACCAAACAACCTGTTAAAACCATCTGATGGTGGTCCAGTAGCTGTTCCTTCTCAGGATATGGTACTTGGTATCTACTATCTGACATTAGAGAAAGATGGAGACAAAGGTGAAGGTAAATACTTCAAATCTGAGAACGAAGCATACTTAGCTTATGAAAATAAGGTGATTACACTTCATTCTAAGATCAAAGTAAGACGTACAGGTGTAGACAAAGACGGAAATCCGATTTCTCAGATTGTAGATTGTACACTTGGACGTATCCTGTTTAATGAGATCATCTTACAGGATTTAGGATTTGTAGACAGAAGCAAACCAGAGAATGCTTTAGCATATGAGATTGATTTCCACGTAGGAAAGAAACAGTTAAAACAGATCCTTGATAAATGTATCAACATTCATGGAGCAACAAAGACTGCAGAAGTCTTAGATGATATTAAAGCAATCGGATACAAATTCTCTACAAGAGGAGCTTTAACAGTATCCATTTCTGATATGACAGTGCCACCTGAGAAACCTCAGATCTTAGGAGATGCACAGAAACAGGTAGAATTCATTACAGAACAGTATAAACGTGGTCTGATGACAGAAGAAGAACGTTATAAAGCGGTTGTTAAGACATGGTTCGACGCCGATGACGTTTTAACAGATAAACTGATCAGCGGATTAGACCGATTAAACAACATCTTCATGATGGCCGATTCCGGAGCCCGTGGTTCTAACCAGCAGATCAAACAGTTAGCAGGTATGCGTGGACTGATGGCCGATACATCAGGACGTACGATCGAATTACCGATCAAGTCTAACTTCCGTGAAGGTCTTGACGTACTGGAATACTTCATTTCAGCGCATGGAGCTCGTAAAGGTCTGTCCGATACAGCCCTTCGTACAGCCGATTCAGGATACTTAACACGTCGTCTGGTAGACGTATCACAGGATCTGATCATTCGTGAACAGGACTGCTGTGAAGGTACAGGAGAAGAAATTCCAGGAATGTATGTAGAAGCATTCATGGATGGACAGGAAGTTATTGAAAGCTTAGAAGAACGTATCACAGGAAGATACGCAGCAGAAGAGCTTGTGAATAAAGAAACTGGTGAAGTCATTGTAAAAGCAAACCACATGATCACACCAAAACGTGCGAAAGCCGTTTGTGATGCAGGATATACATCTGTTAAGATCCGTACGATGTTAACATGTAAATCCGGAGTTGGAGCTTGTGCGAAGTGTTATGGATCCAACATGGCAACAGGTCAGGCTGTACAGGTTGGAGAAGCTGTCGGAATCATCGCAGCACAGTCAATCGGTGAGCCAGGTACACAGCTTACAATGAGAACATTCCATGCCGGTGGAGTAGCCGGTGATGATATCACACAGGGTCTTCCTCGTGTCGAAGAGTTATTTGAAGCACGTAAACCAAAAGGACTTGCGATCATCGCAGAATTTGGTGGAGAAGTGCAGTTAAAAGATACAAAGAAGAAACGTGAAGTCATCATCACAAACAGAGAAACTGGCGATGTGAAGACATATCTGATCCCTTACGGATCTCGTCTGAAAGTACAGGAAGGACAGATCCTTGAAGCCGGAGATGAACTTACAGAAGGTTCTATCAACCCTCACGATTTATTAAGAATCAAGGGAATCCGTGCAGTACAGGATTACATGATCCGCGAAGTACAGAGAGTATACCGTTTACAGGGTGTAGATATCAACGACAAGCACGTTGAGGTTATCGTACGTCAGATGCTTAAGAAAGTACGTATCGAAGACGGTGGAGACACAGGATACTTACCAGGAGCAATGGTTGATGTATTAGAACTTGAGAAGAGAAACAAACAGATGGAAGAACAGGGTCTTCAGACTGCAACAGCAGATCAGATCATGCTTGGTATCACAAAAGCATCTCTGGCAACAGATTCTTTCTTATCAGCAGCTTCTTTCCAGGAGACAACAAAAGTTCTTACAGATGCAGCAATCAAAGGAAAAGTCGATCCATTAGTAGGATTAAAAGAAAACGTAATCCTTGGTAAATTGATCCCAGCCGGAACAGGTATGAGACGTTACAGAGATGTCAAGATCAGCACAGACGAAAATGATTTCACGATTGGAGATGAAATCGATTTCGAGGATGAAGAATTTGATATTGAAGAATAATTTGAATTTGTAGTTGGCCAACTGTAGGCTTTGAGTATATGATAAAAAATAAATAAAAAACCACAAACGCAGCGGTGGAATTTTTGCTCATATTTTGAACAAATCGCTTATCCGCCCAATTTCCTACGATAACTCGCTCTGAAGTTTATCTAAGACAAGAGTCTTTGAAGCTCAGACAATCGTCCAATTGGGCTGCGAATTTATTCAAAATATGGCAAAATTCCAATGCTGCGTTTGTGGTTTTTTATTTATTTTTTATCATATACCAGAAGTCTATAGTGTGGACAATTACAGTATTTGGTGCATACGTAAAATATTTTATCTTCATTTATCGATACCCAGAGCGCAAGCCAATACCGTTCAACATACATATCTCATAGTGGTTTCAATAATTTCAGTCCATCAAACTATAATCTGTTTATTGTATGTAAAATCCTTAAGAAATCTGAAAAAACTATTTAATTGACAAAGTAAACAGATATTGATATAATAAAATCAACAAATGAAAGATAAGTTTTAAAAGAAAGGAGAATCGCCCAAGTTGCTCCATAAGGCTAACGGAAAGGCTTTTAAAACCGGCAGCTGATGGATCAGAAGTATTAAGATGATTGGGAATCATGAGACTGACTCAACAGGATATTATGATCTCGGGAGAGAACATAAGAGTCCTAGAAGCGGATAGAACGGTAAAGGAGTCAACCTCATAAAAATAATACGAAGAATAGAGAGAATGAACAAGATCTTAAGATAAGATCAGAAGATGATCAAAGAAAAAGAATCCAAACAAGAAAGATTCCAAGAGACGAGGAATCAAAACAAGAAAGATTCAGATAAGAGATCAACAAACATTCGATCAGCTGACCGGTGGAGCATTTAAAAAATTTGTAACTGGTAACTAAAGCAAAGTGTAACCCGTTAACAAAATAATTTGGAACTTATTAACTGAATATTTTCTCAAGAATAAGAGATTGATTTTTATATATTAAGAAAATGGCGTAAAGAAGCCATATAACAAAGAAATCGAAACATTGAGATCAAGAAAAGAAATCAGAATAGAAGCTGTCAGGGTCGATATCAGAGATGTGACGAGAAAGCATTTCTGAAGACAGTGGGATAAGAAAAGATTTCGAATAAGATCCATAGAATGAGATTTCCAAAAAGATAAAAATATATAGAAATTAATAAAAATCTTGGGAAAAGGTCTTGACAAAGGCATGCAGGCATTTTATAATAGCCTAGCATGCCTTTTTGGGGAGCAAAACCAAGAAGTGCATGTATAGTCACAAGGTGAATTTAAGTAACCACAGTAGAAAACATGTATGGAGGTGAAATCAATGCCAACTTTTAACCAATTAGTTAGAAAAGGGAGAAAAACATCTGTAAAGAAATCTACAGCACCAGCACTTCAGAAAGGATTTAACTCTTTAAAGAAGAAAGCTACAGACACAAGCTCACCACAGAAGAGAGGTGTATGTACAGCTGTTAAAACTGCAACTCCTAAAAAGCCTAACTCTGCTTTACGTAAGATCGCCAGAGTTCGTCTTTCTAACGGAATCGAAGTAACAAGTTATATCCCAGGTGAAGGACATAACTTACAGGAACATAGTGTTGTTCTGATTCGTGGTGGTCGTGTTAAGGACTTACCAGGTACTCGTTACCATATCGTTAGAGGTACACTTGATACAGCAGGTGTAGCTAACAGAATGCAGGCTCGTTCCAAATATGGAGCTAAAAGACCTAAGAAAAAATAAAACAAAACTAAATTGGTACAAAGCAGCGTAATTAAACGCTACCTTGTATAGTTGTGCCGGAACTTTATTGTTTCCTACAAAGGTTACAGGAGATATAAAAGTCCTGCACGAACATGCAATAACTAAGTATGAGTACCGATGAATTAATGATTATTAAGGAGGGAAGAACCGTGCCACGTAAAGGACATATTGCGAAAAGAGACGTATTAGCAGATCCTATTTACAACAATAAGGTTGTGACAAAATTAATCAACAACATTATGTTAGATGGTAAAAAAGGAGTTGCTCAGAAAATCGTATACGGAGCATTTGCCCGTATCGAAGAAGAAGCTGGAAAACCAGCTTTAGAAGTATTCGAAGAAGCTATGAACAACATCATGCCAGTTCTTGAAGTAAAAGCTAGACGTATCGGTGGAGCAACATATCAGGTGCCTATCGACGTTAGACCAGACAGAAGACAGGCATTAGCGCTTCGTTGGATCACAACTTTCTCACGTAAAAGAGGAGAAAGAACAATGGAAGAACGTCTTGCAAAAGAACTTCTTGACGCTTCCAACAATACAGGAGCATCTGTAAAGAAAAAAGAAGATATGCACAAGATGGCAGAAGCAAACAAAGCATTCGCACATTACAGATTCTAATTTCAAGAATCTGTTCTGGCGCTTTGCCAGATATGCTTCTATGTTAAAACTTATAGGAGGAAAAAATCTTGGCTGGAAGAGAATATCCATTAGAGAGAACCAGAAATATCGGAATCATGGCTCATATTGATGCTGGTAAAACAACAACAACAGAGCGTATCCTTTATTACACTGGTGTAAACTATAAAATCGGTGATACTCATGATGGTACTGCTACTATGGACTGGATGGAGCAGGAACAGGAAAGAGGTATCACAATCACTTCTGCAGCTACAACATGTCATTGGACACTGCAGGATCATTGCAAGCCTAAAAAAGGTGCTTTAGAGCATCGTATCAATATCATTGATACTCCAGGGCACGTTGACTTCACAGTTGAAGTAGAACGTTCTCTGCGTGTACTTGATGGTGCAGTAGCAGTCTTCTGTGCAAAAGGTGGAGTAGAGCCTCAGTCTGAAAACGTATGGAGACAGGCTGATACTTATAACGTACCTAGAATGGCATTCATCAATAAGATGGATATCTTAGGTGCTAACTTCTACGGAGCAGTTGATCAGATGAAAGATCGTCTGGGAGCTAACGTAGCAGTACTTCAGTTACCTATCGGTAAAGAAGACGACTTCAAAGGAATCATCGACTTATTCGAGATGGAAGCCTACATCTACAATGATGAAAAAGGTGAAGACATCTCTATCGTTGAAATCCCAGAAGATATGAAAGAAGAAGCAGAACTTTATCACACAGAATTAATCGAAAAGATCTGTGAATTAGACGACGATCTGATGATGCAGTACCTTGAAGGTGAAGAACCAAGTGTTGATGATTTAAAAGCTGCATTAAGAAAAGGAACATGCGAATGTAAAGCAGTTCCAGTATGCTGTGGTACAGCATATAGAAATAAAGGTGTTCAGAAATTACTGGATGCTATTATCGAATTTATGCCAGCTCCAACAGACATCCCAGCTATCAAAGGTGTCGATGAAGATGGTAACGAAGTTGAAAGACATTCATCTGATGATGAACCATTCTCAGCTTTAGCATTTAAGATCATGACAGACCCATTCGTGGGTAAACTTGCATTCTTCCGTGTTTACTCTGGAACATGCAAATCAGGATCTTACGTATTAAATGCAACAAAGAACAAAAAAGAGCGTGTTGGACGTATCTTACAGATGCATGCTAACAAGCGTGAAGAATTAGATATCGTATATTCAGGAGATATCGCAGCTGCAGTAGGTTTCAAATCTACAACAACTGGTGATACAATCTGTGATGAACAGCATCCTGTAATTCTGGAATCCATGGAATTCCCAGAACCAGTTATCGACGTAGCGATCGAACCTAAAACTAAAGGTGATCAGGGTAAAATGGCTGAAGCACTTGCTAAGCTTGCTGAAGAAGATCCTACATTCAGAGCTCATACAGATCATGAAACAGGACAGACAATCATTTCCGGAATGGGTGAACTTCATCTGGAAATCATCGTTGACCGTCTGCTTCGTGAATTCAAAGTAGAAGCTAACGTTGGTGCTCCTCAGGTAGCATACAAAGAAACATTTACAAAAGCCGTTGACGTTGACAGCAAATACGCTAAACAGTCTGGTGGTCGTGGTCAGTATGGTCACTGTAAAGTTCACTTTGAGCCAATGGATGCCAATGGAGAAGAACTGTTCAAATTCGAATCTACAGTTGTTGGTGGATCTATTCCTAAAGAATATATCCCAGCAGTTGGAGAAGGTATCGAAGAAGCAGCTCAGTCTGGTATCTTAGGAGGATTCCCAGTACTTGGTGTTAAAGCTACAGTATATGATGGATCTTACCATGATGTCGATTCTAGTGAAATGGCCTTCCACATTGCCGGATCTATGGCATTTAAAGAGGCTATGCAGAAAGCTGGAGCTATCCTGCTTGAGCCAATCATGAGAGTCGAAGTTACAATGCCTGAAGAATACATGGGAGACGTTATCGGAGATATCAACTCTCGTCGTGGACGTATCGAAGGTATGGATGATATCGCGAGCGGTAAGATGGTTCGTGCATTCGTTCCATTATCTGAAATGTTCGGATATTCTACAGACTTACGTTCTAGAACTCAGGGACGTGGTAACTACTCTATGTTCTTTGAAAAATACGAACCAGTACCAAAGAACGTACAGGAAAAAGTACTTGCTGACAAGTAAGAAAATTAATATATAAATATTTCGAGGCTATTTTGTCAAAATAGTCTTGAAATATTTGTTTAAATGAAATATAATCAAATTTAGGACGGCCCTTTGCTGGGCAACTATATTGAAGTTTGAAACATTATTGTAATTGCCCATAGGGCGAATAAGGAGGACAATTAAAATGGCAAAAGAAAAGTTTGAGAGAACTAAACCTCATTGCAACATTGGTACTATTGGACACGTTGACCATGGTAAAACAACTTTAACAGCAGCAATCACTAAAGTTTTAGCTGAAAGAGTAGAAGGAAACACAGCTGAGAACTTTGAAGATATCGATAAAGCTCCAGAAGAAAGAGAACGTGGTATCACAATCTCTACAGCTCATGTTGAGTATGAAACAGAAAAACGTCACTACGCTCACGTTGACTGCCCAGGCCATGCCGATTATGTAAAGAACATGATCACTGGTGCAGCTCAGATGGACGGAGCTATCTTAGTAGTAGCTGCTACTGATGGTGTAATGGCTCAGACAAAAGAACATATCCTGTTATCTCGTCAGGTAGGTGTTCCTTACATCGTAGTATTCATGAACAAATGTGATATGGTAGACGATGAAGAATTATTAGAATTAGTAGAAATGGAAATTCGTGAATTATTAAATGAATACGAATTCCCAGGAGACGATATTCCTATCATCCAGGGATCTGCTTTAAAAGCTATCGAAGATCCAGCTGGACCATGGGGAGATAAGATCATGGAATTAATGGATGCTGTTGACAGCTACATTCCAGATCCACAGCGTGATACAGACAAACCTTTCTTAATGCCAGTCGAAGACGTATTCTCTATCACAGGACGTGGTACAGTAGCAACTGGTAGAGTAGAAAGTGGTGTTCTTCACGTATCTGACGAAGTTGAAATCGTTGGTATCAAAGAAGAAACAAGAAAAGTTGTTGTAACTGGTGTAGAAATGTTCCGTAAACTGTTAGACGAAGCTCAGGCTGGAGATAACATTGGTGCATTATTACGTGGTGTTCAGAGAGACGAAATCGAAAGAGGACAGGTTCTTTGCCAGCCAGGTTCAATCACATGCCATACAAAATTCACCTGTCTCTTATACACATCTCCGAGCCC
>ERZ1027095.338-NODE-338-length-15798-cov-10.480595_pt1 | contig 15798 bp, 10 predicted proteins | sample MGYA00519409_ERZ1027095 | MGnify/ENA primary metagenome ERZ1027095 (study PRJEB26926, sample SAMN06164650) | human gut metagenome | biome: ENVO:00009003; feature: ENVO:2100002; material: ENVO:00002003 | host: Homo sapiens | place: USA | collected 2012 ... | reverse complement strand
CCCTCACATCCATTACAGCGCTGTTATTTCTGTTCTGTTGTGCACTGTATGCGCCTGCCGGTATGACGTACGGTAAAATCAACAACAGTTTTATTGTCGCGTTGCTGCAGACCACAACTGATGAGGCAGCGGAGTTTACCGGGATGATTCCTGTTTATCATTTTCTGGTCAGTGCCGCGATTCTGGTATTCATGGTGATTTTCTGGCGAACACACCACCGCGGTCACCGTAACTGGCTGGCACTGCTGCTGTTCGTATTATGCTCAGTAAACAGCTGGCCGTTGCGGATGGTTAAAGGAACTGTTGTGGGGACAACTGACACATTGCGTGAAATGCAGCATTATAAACAACTGAGTCAGCACGGGGCTGACAACTGGAAAATCCTGCCGGGAACACCGTTATATGACACGATTGTTATTGTCACTGGTGAGAGTGTGAGCAGGGATTATATGTCGGTATATGGCTATCCCGTGCCAACCACACCGTGGCTGAATACTGCTCCCGGTTTATTTATTGACGGCTATACATCGGCAGCAGCCAGTACCGTACCTTCCCTGAGCCGGACACTGATTTATGACTATGAGCAGAACCCTGACTCCGGCAACAACATGGTGGCGCTGGCAGCAAAAGCAGGATACAGCACATGGTGGATATCCAATCAGGGAAAGCTGGGGGAGCATGATACACGCATCTCTGTTATTGCTTCTGATGCGGAGCATACCGTTTTCCTCAAGAAAGGCAGCTTTGCTTCCCGTAAAACGGATGACATGTTGTTGTTACAGGAAACAGAACGTGCACTGGCGGATAAATCCTCTCCGAAGGTGATATTCCTGCACATGATGGGGTCTCATCCGAACCCGTGTGACCGGCTTCACTCCTGGCCGAATCATTACCTGGAGCAGTATCCCCGAAAGGTTGCCTGTTACCTCGCCAGCATCAGTAAACTGGATAACTTTCTCGGTCAGCTTGATGGTATCCTTCGCCGGCATTCCCGTCATTTTGCCATGCTTTACTTTTCTGACCATGGTCTGTCGGTCAGCGACAGTGCTAATCCTGTTCATCATGATGGTCATGTGCAGGGAGGCTACAGCGTTCCCCTGATTATTACCGCCAGTGACATCACGTCTCATCAGTCCGTCAGCAGAAAAATCAGTGCCCGTCATTTCGCAGGTATTTTTCAGTGGCTGACCGGCATTCGTACTGAAAATATACCGCCATTCAATCCGCTGACAGACGAAGATAATGAACCCGTTATGGTTTTTAACGGAGAGAGGAATGTACCGGCAGACAGTCTGAAACCGCAGCCTCTGATTCTTCCGGTCAAGGGAAAATAAGCGTAATGTTCATCACCAGATTATGTACGATGAGTTTTCCACTGTTTATAGCAATTATCTTGCTAATAACCAGACAGGAGTAACCAGACCAACCGAAAACACCGGGGAGGTGATTACCCGCTGGCAGAGGAAATCCGGTTTTTTTTGATGTCAGCCATAACGTGTTTGACAATAAAACATTATGAAAGGGTGTTAATGAGTCCATGGGATAATTCATAAAAATAATTTATTGTGTTATCCTTTTCAAAAGAAATATTCAGAAGATAACCCCTGGCTGACAACCAGGGGAAGGGGACATTAACAGTGTTATTATTGGTGGATAAATTATTACTTGTGTGCAGGATACACTAATGCAATATCTACTGATACTGTATGCCAGTATGTTTCATGCCTGCCGCTGAAAACGGCAATATCCAGGGCCAGACATATTCACCATTCATATTTCTGCATTTCTGTACAATTTTCTCAGAAAGCGTCTCATCAATTCTTTCACGCAACTTCTCCTGCTGTCTTAAAATACTTTCGCATATTTCGAAATCATCTTCCTGCATCAGCATTTCGGCGCATTTAATGATTTCTGCCCGTTCATGCAGCACAGAGGAATGATTATAGAGCCAGTTTACAAACAGCAATGCTTCCGGATATTGCCCCCATAACGGGTGGTATGTGGCATAATAATCTTCGGCAGTATCCGGACCGCCTGAAAAGTTATGCCATACAGCAAGTGGAAATGGATGCAGATTTCCGCACAGTATTTCTGCGATGTAAGTATTTGCCGCAAAGCCGCGACGAAATGCAGTTGCAGCTTTTACCAGTTCCCCATTAAGAAAATGCAGAAGGCCGAGTTCATACCAGTAAGGTGAAAATTCATCTGCATGTTCCTGCAGTATATGGCGTGCCTGTTCATGAGCGCCAGTGCGTAACAGTTCCGGTCCCAGTAGCCAGCGTGCACCATGATTATCTTCGGGATTGTAATCCAGTATTTTTTCAATGAGCATGATGGCATCCTGATGACGCCGTAAATGTGCATTTGCCAGGATTGCCGCATAGAGGGCACGAAGAAAAGGTCGGTTGTCAGGATGTATCCAGATGATTCTGCCACTGAAACCTTCAGGGATAAGACGATTGCCAACTGCCAGTCCTTTAAGGGCAGCATTCAGCGCCTTACGCGGGGCATTCTGCTCCAGAAATACGTATGCCAAGTGAGCGTGTACATCAATAAAGTCATTCTCCTGTCGGGCAAGGCGCCTGAGTTTGTTGATGTAACTTGTTTCGCTGATTTCATCCGCATCGTATGCATCAATCAGTTCTTCAAACTCATCCAGCAACGAGCCAAACCAGGTTTCCGGAAATATGAAACAGCCCTGGTTATCGTTCACTTCAAAGCGTAATTTGCCAGTCATATTCTGAACCTGTAAAAAAGGATGGACCATAATCTGCAGGCTATAAAAATTGTGATGCCTGGCATCGGTGTCCTTTTATTGTCCGGGATTAACGTTGCCCATGATAATACAGTGAATCCTGTTCTGTGGTAAGACGTTGAGTTATTGAATGAGAACCTCAGCCTGGCTGATGGTTCCGCCGGCATAAAAAAGAAATTGATTGAGGCGGGTGCTCTTCCCCTTAAGAGGAAGAGCATGTGTGTAAATGGTGTTCAGTCACCTTTTCAGTGGATTGTTAACTTTTGCATATTCAAACGGACTGATACACTCCTCCCTGTTTGCATCCAGAAAATCTGCCCACCATTGCAGCATAAGCCGACGTTCTTCCAGATGTTCTGCTTTATGAATATACGCGGCACGTACTCCGTTGCGCTCCTGATGACTCATCTGACGTTCAACCGCATCTCTTGACCATAAACCGGATTCAATCAATGCACTGCACGCCATCGCCCGGAATCCATGGCCACAGACTTCCTTGGTTGTGTCATACCCCATCACTCTGAGGGCCTTATTTACGGTATTTTCACTGATTGGTTTACGCGGGTCATGTGCTCCCGTAAAGATCAGACCATTTTCACCAGCCCATGTCTGAAGTTCTGTCAGTATGGCTACAGCCTGTTTGCTGAGTGGCACAAGATGTGGTGTTCGCATCTTGGAGCCCCGGTGTGAGAATTTTACCCCTGGCAGAGGTTTGCGTTCGGCTGGAATAGTCCACATGGCATTGTCAATATCAATTTCAGACCAGCGGGCGTATCTGAGTTCACTGGAACGAATAAAAACCAGTAAATTCAGCATAACGGCAAGCCGGGTGACAGGCTGACCTTTATAACTGTTAATACGCGACAGAAGTTCAGGCAGACGTGAAAGATCAAGAGCGGGGCGATGCTGGCGTTTTACCGTAGTCAATGCGCCAGCCATATCCAGAGCCGGGTTATATCTGATGATGCCAGACTGTACGGCATAACGCATTACGGCAGATATTCTTTGCTGCAGACGACTGGCGATTTCATAAATTTGTTTAGCTTCTGCAGCACGAACAGGGATAAGCAGATCCGGGGTATTGAGTGTTGTGATATCCCGGTTGCCGATAAAGGGGAAAACGTGTGTTTCGAGGCTTTTGAGTACTTTATCGCTGTGTGATTGTGCCCATTGTTTATTACTGGCATACCAGCGTCGTGCAATATGTTCAAAAGAGAGCTGTAAATCAGGGACTACTTTTTTAGCTCTTTTCTGTTCGCAAGGGTCAATCCCCTCCGAAATCAGTTTTCGGGCCTCATCCCGTTTTGTACGAGCTTCGGAGAGAGAAACTTCTGGATACACACCAAGTGCCAGAGTCTTCTCCTTACCCAGAATACGATAACGGAGACGCCAGTAACGGGAACCATTAGGATGTACCAGCAGGAACATGCCAGCCCCGTCAGTGAGTTTATAAGCCTTGTCAGTGGGCTTTGCAGCCCGGATTTTTGCGTCAGTCAGTGCCATAGTTCAGCCTTCTGAATGCGTTAAAGAGGGTACAAATTCTGTCGAACTGGGGTATACCCGCAATTATACCCACACAATGGGGTTGATGTGGGGGGAATCTGGTTGAGTTCGGTAGAATTGATTTGTAGGCAGAACGCTTAAATCGTGGCGTTCTGAAACGAAAAACGGACCTCCGTGGAGGTCCGTTTATATGAATTTGGTGCCCGGACTCGGAATCGAACCAAGGACACGGGGATTTTCAATCCCCTGCTCTACCGACTGAGCTATCCGGGCAACGGGGCGCATTAAACCTGATTCGCCTCGTCTCGTCAATCAAATTTCTTCAATTTACTGCAGACTGCACAATCTATCATCACTTTGCCGCTATTGCACGCATTGTCAGGCAAACCAGGCGGTCCAGGCGGCGGAAAGCGGCATTGCCAGAAGGAGTGCTGGAAGCATGTTGACCACCGGGAACATTTTAATGCCACAGATGCGTAATCCGGTTGCCAGCAGCAATAAACCGCCTACGGCGCTGAAGTCTGCCATCATCGACGGTGTGGTCAGCGGTAATATCAGCGCGGCAGCCCACGCCAGTGTTAACTGGATGATCAGTAATGGAATGCTAATCACCGACACCGCAATACCCAGCGAGCAGGCGAAGATCATCGCCGTAAAGAAATCAAGAAATGACTTGGCGATTAAAATACTCGGATCGCCGGTCATCCCTTCGTTCATCGCCCCGAAGATTCCGGTGCCGCTGGCGCAAAACAGGACAATAATCGCGACAAAATTCTGAATAAAAGATTCATGCGCTGGCTTCTTACGCGAGTGGTGAAACAGATTATGCGCTTTGGCGACCACTGTATTGACGCCTTTTTCCAGCAGACAAATTTCGCCGATTAATGCTCCGAGTAAGGTTGCTAAAACCATCGCCGGAAGGTTGGCGCATTTCACCACCAGTAAAATACCAATCCCCAGCGATGCCAGACCAAAAATTGATGTCATGGAGACGCGGATACGTTCCGGTAAGCGTTGGCTAAGGAGTGCGCCGAAAACGCCACCCAGTAAGACTGCACTTGCGTTGATAAAAGGGCCGATGACCACAAGAGTTCCTGTTAGCTGTATTGTTTGATTTTCTTATTATGAACTTTTGGCGCCGTCGATGGCTTGTTTGTTCGCAAAGTCCTGGCTTGCACGCTTTAGCGAAAGGTGCCATGATTGCGCGAATTTTCTCCTCTCTGTACGGAGTTTGCCCGATGCACGCCACCTCCTTACATTCTCTCGCTTATCGCCGTTTCGCGCGAAACTCTTCTCTTTTTATGCTACTGCTCATGCGGTGAAGTTAACGCACGCTCACTGCAGGACAACAGTAAAATCAGAGCGTTTCTGCTTTTACTGATGTCTGGCGGTCGGAGCTGGTGACCAGTTTGCCCCATATCTCATGGGGCAGGGTTTTCCACCTTGTCCGGTATTCTTACTTCCCCTAAACGGGTTTTGCGCTTACGAAATCAATGAATATTGCCGCCAGTAGTGAACTGGTATCCCGACTTTCTACTCATCGCCGCGTGGTGGCGTTGGGAGATACTGATTTTACGGACGTCGCGGCAGTCGTCATTACCGCTGCGGATAGTCGCAGTGGCATTCTTGCGTTGCTTAAGCGCACCGGTTTTCATCTACCGGTGTTTTTGTATTCCGAACATACTGTTGAATTACCTGCGGGCGTTACGGCGGTAATCAACGGCAACGAGCAGCAGTGGCTGGAGCTGGAATCCGCAGCCTGTCAGTATGAAGAGAATTTGCTGCCACCGTTTTATGACACGCTGACGCAGTACGTTGAGATGGGTAATAGCACCTTTGCTTGCCCTGGACATCAACATGGTGCGTTCTTTAAAAAGCATCCTGCCGGACGCCATTTTTACGATTTCTTTGGCGAGAACATCTTTCGCGCCGATATGTGTAACGCTGACGTAAAATTGGGCGATCTGCTTATTCATGAAGGATCGGCGAAAGATGCGCAGAAATTTGCAGCCAAAGTCTTTCATGCCGATAAAACCTATTTTGTGCTGAACGGCACATCGGCAGCGAATAAAGTGGTGACGAATGCGCTGTTAACGCGTGGCGATCTGGTGCTCTTCGACCGTAACAACCATAAGTCGAATCATCACGGCGCGTTGATTCAGGCGGGGGCGACGCCGGTCTATCTGGAAGCTTCACGTAACCCGTTTGGTTTCATTGGCGGTATTGATGCGCACTGTTTTAATGAAGAGTATCTGCGCCAGCAAATTCGCGACGTTGCGCCAGAAAAAGCCGACCTGCCGCGCCCGTTTCGCCTGGCGATTATTCAGCTGGGAACCTATGACGGCACTGTCTATAACGCCCGTCAGGTGATCGATACCGTTGGGCATCTGTGTGATTACATTCTGTTTGATTCCGCGTGGGTCGGTTACGAACAGTTTATCCCGATGATGGCGGATAGCTCGCCGCTGCTGTTAGAACTTAACGAAAACGATCCGGGGATCTTTGTGACCCAGTCGGTGCACAAACAGCAGGCGGGATTCTCACAGACGTCGCAGATCCATAAAAAAGATAACCATATCCGTGGACAGGCGCGTTTTTGCCCGCATAAGCGTTTGAATAATGCCTTTATGCTCCATGCTTCTACCAGCCCGTTCTATCCGCTGTTCGCCGCCCTGGACGTTAACGCCAAAATTCATGAAGGGGAGAGTGGGCGTCGGCTGTGGGCTGAGTGCGTTGAGTTGGGTATTGAGTCGCGCAAGGCTATTCTTGCGCGCTGTAAGCTGTTCCGCCCGTTTATCCCGCCTGTTGTTGATGGCAAATTGTGGCAGGATTATCCGACGTCAGTGTTAGCCAGCGACCGCCGTTTTTTCAGTTTTGAGCCGGGGGCGAAGTGGCACGGCTTTGAAGGATATGCCGCGGATCAGTATTTTGTTGATCCGTGCAAGCTGTTACTCACCACGCCGGGTATCGATGCCGAAACCGGCGAATATAGCGATTTTGGCGTTCCAGCGACGATTCTGGCGCACTATCTGCGTGAGAACGGCATTGTGCCGGAGAAGTGCGATCTCAACTCCATTCTGTTCTTATTAACTCCGGCGGAAAGCCACGAGAAGCTGGCACAACTGGTGGCGATGCTGGTGCAGTTTGAACAGCATATTGAGGATGATTCGCCGCTGGCTGAGGTGTTGCCGAGCGTTTATAACAAATATCCGGTGCGCTATCGCGACTACACCCTGCGCCAGTTGTGTCAGGAGATGCACGATTTGTATGTCAGTTTCGACGTCAAAGACCTACAAAAAGCGATGTTCCGCCAGCAGAGTTTCCCGTCAGTGGTGATGAATCCCCAGGATGCGCATAGCGCTTATATTCGCGGTGAAGTGGAGTTGGTGCGGATTCGTGATGCCGAAGGGCGAATTGCGGCAGAAGGGGCGTTGCCTTATCCACCTGGCGTGCTTTGCGTGGTACCCGGGGAAGTCTGGGGTGGGGCGGTTCAACGTTATTTCCTTGCGCTGGAAGAAGGCGTGAATTTGTTGCCGGGATTTTCGCCGGAGTTGCAAGGTGTCTATAGCGAAACCGATGCGAATGGCATGAAACGGTTGTACGGTTATGTGTTGAAGTAAGAATAAAAAAACGGGTCACCTTCTGGCGACCCGTTTTTCTTTGCGTAATTAGTGGCTAACCGTCTGTGTACCTGTCGGGACACGAACGTGTTTATATTTGAACATCGCCATGAACGCGAAGGCCAGAACCACGGAGTAACCTGCGAAAATCAGCCATACGGTCTGCCAGTCGGTAATGCCGTTTTGGGTGTACATCTCAACCACTTTACCGCTCACGATGCCGCCGAGGATACAGCCGAAGCCGTTGGTCATCATCAGGAACATCCCCTGCGCGCTGGCGCGAATTGCCGGGCTAACTTCTTTTTCGACAAACACCGAACCAGAGATGTTGAAGAAGTCGAATGCGCAACCGTAAACGATCATCGACAGTACCAGCAGTACAGTACCGAACGGAGTCGGGTCGCCGTAAGCAAACAGAGCAAAACGCAGGATCCACGCCACAATACTGATCATCATTACGTTCTTAATACCGTAGCGGCTTAAGAAGAACGGGATGGTCAGAATGAACAGGGTTTCAGAGATCTGCGAAATCGACATGATGATTGACGCATGCTGCACGATGAAGCTGCTGGCAAACATCGGATCTTTGTCGAAGCTGTGCAGGAAGGTATTACCGAACATGTTGGTAATCTGCAGTTCCGCGCCCAGCAGCATTGAGAAGATGAAGAAGATTGCCATACGCTTGTTTTTAAACAGAGCGAATGCATCGAGGCCCAGCAGGGTTGTCCAGCTCTGATTCGCTTGCTGTTTAGCAACCGGAATATGCGGCAGAGTCAGGGTAAACAGAACCAGAATGGCGGAAAGCGCTGCGCCAATATACAGCTGCATGTGGCTTAATTCGAAGCCGGACAGGCTCACCACCCACATTGCCATGATAAAGCCGATGGTGCCCCAGATACGGATTGGCGGGAAGTCAGTAACGATATCCATCCCGGCATTTTGCAGGCGATAGTAAGAGATGGTGTTGATTAACCCAAGCGTTGGCATATAAGCAAACGAGTTAATCAATATCACAAGGAACATCGCCTCCGGCGTAGTGACCTCTGCCGCCATGAACAGCGTGATAGCGCCAATGGTGTGGCAAATGGCATAGACCCATTTCGCACTTAACCATTTGTCGGCCACAATCCCCAGCAGCGCAGGCATAAAGACCGCGGCGATACCCAGTGAACTATAAACTGCGCCAATAGAAGCACCGTCAAACTTCAGGGTAACAAACATATAGGAGCCGAGGGTCGTCAGCCAACTTCCCCACAGACAGAACTGCAGAAAAGAGAGGATTTTCAGCTGCAGCTTAAGATTCATGTTAATTTCCTCACATCGTGATGCGGATGAGTGTTTGAAAAAGCACATTTGACCGTGCGAGATGATGGGATTCTATCAACTTCGCGGACTGGTTTTTTGTTACCTGTGGCAAATAATTGCAAACATTCCCAATTTGCAAAACGAAATTGTGATGTGGATAACATTTTTGCCCCTGAGCATCGTCAGGGGCGGTTAGTGGAATTATCGGCGGCGGTAGGATTTTTGCGCGGTATTCACTTTATAAAGATAACGGCGAGATTCCGCAGAAGGATGGCGGGTCGTCAGCGTCTGATAAACATCGCCCGGCGTCATGGTGTTAATAATATTGGCAGCCTGAATCTTATCATTCGAAAAGACTCGCAGCACGCTGCCTGCGCCGCCGTTATAGGCGGTGATGACGGCATAACGCCGCGATGTTGGGTTATCAATTCCGCCGAGATAAACGTTGTTCAGCATCGCCAGATACGCGGTGCCGGTATCAATATTGCTGGCAGGATCAAACAAGAAACTGCGGCTCGGCGTGCCGGATTTCCCCTGCGAGCGGAACACATCTTTCCCGGCAGTATGTTGTACCACCTGCATTAACCCCAGCGCATCGGAACGGCTGACCGCATATGGGTTAAAGGATGACTCGGTCTGCATAATCGCCAGAATCAGCGACTCATCAACGCCATATTTCCGTGACGCCTGGCGGACCATGCCGAGATATTTGTGCGCACGTTTATCAAGGTGGTTCGGCACCATGTTAATGGTGACGCTGTAGATGATACGCAGCCCGTTGCTGCGGCTCTTCAGACGGTTTTTCAGCAGATAATCCGCGAAGTTGCTTGCGCGACCTTCCCAGCGAATCGGCTGCCCGGTGTTGTCCACCACCTGACCGTAAAGGAAAGGTTCTTTCGAAATCGTAATATCATCAACGTCGGAATAGAGATCGACCGAACTCGGATCGTCGCCCATCAGCAACGTTTTGATAATTGCCCGGCGCAGGTGCGCGGCAGGTTCTGTCCCGGCGATGGTTTCGATAGTAATCGTACCGTCATCGAAGTTGATGTGGCTGCGGGTCTGATATTGATCGGTGTATTTCACGTAGTCCTTAGGACCGGCGATCACCACCTCTTTGAAGCCCCAGATGTTCTCAATATTGTGGGCAAATTGCCCCATCAGAATATCAAAACCGTTGGTATCTTTGACCCAAGCTTCGTTATAGGTATCGCCTTTTTTGGTCGTCGAACAGGAGATGAGCAACGGCGCAATCAAAGCCAGCGCGAGATATTTTTTCATCATTCCGGGTGCGTGTTGTGTTTGTTTTTATGCAAGTTGCCGGAGGCGTGCTCCGGCACTGTTTTTATTTTTTATCTTCCGGCGTATAGCCCTCGATATGCACCTCTTTACCCTCGAACAGGAAGTTGACCATCTCCTGCTCCAGCAGCTTGCGGTGCTCGGCATTCATCATGTTGAGTTTCTTTTCATTAATCAGCATGGTTTGTTTGTGCTGCCACTGCGCCCAGGCTTCTTTGGAGATCTCGTTATAGATGCGTTTTCCCAGTTCGCCGGGGTACAGCTGAAAATCCTGACCTTCTGCTTCACGTTGCAGGAAAGTACAAAAAATCGTTCTGCTCATAAATCATCCTCTTTATCGACTCACGCGCTAAACCGGCGCGCCAGTGCGTAACTGCTGTAACAAACGCTCCACGGGAGCCGCCAGGCCAACTGACGGCGGTTGCGCTAAGTTATACCAGAGCGCATTGTCTTCATCCATGCAGCCGGTGAATGACGACACGGGAAGCCACATAGGCACAATATCTAAGTGGAAATGGCTGAAGGTATGCCGAAACGCGGTCAGCTGCGTCAGGTTATCGGCAGCAATCTGTCGTTGCGCCAGCCACTGCCGCAAACTTTCTTCATCGGCAAACTGCGGGAAACAGTATAAACCGCCCCACAATCCACTCGGCGGACGCTGCGCCAGCAATACTTCATCTTCGTGCTGTAACAGCAAAAAGTAGCCGGTGCGCTCTGGCAGCGTCTGTTTCGGTTTTTTGCCCGGATAAAGCGACCAGCTATTGTTGGCGGCGGCAATACATCCGTTTTGTAGCGGACAGAGCGAACATTTCGGCTTAGAGCGCGTACAAATCATCGCGCCCAAATCCATCATCGCCTGATTAAACCGTTCCACGCCAACCGCGGGCGTCACCTGCTCGCTCAAACTCCATAGTTTATTCTCGACCTCTTTTTTCCCAGGCCAGCCGCTTACAGCATAGCAGCGCGCCAGCACGCGTTTGACGTTACCGTCGAGAATCGGAAAGTGCTTACCCAGAGAAAGCGAGAGAATCGCGCCTGCGGTGGAACGCCCGACGCCCGGCAGTGCTGCAACTTCCTCAAAGGTTTCCGGGAATTTACCGCCGTGTAGGGCCGCCACTTGTTGTGCCGCTTTATGTAGGTTGCGCGCGCGGGCGTAATAGCCAAGCCCGGTCCACAAGTGGAGAACTTCGTCGAGCGGCGCATTGGCGAGATCGGTCACCGTTGGGAAGCGCGCCATAAAGCGTTCAAAATAGGGGATAACGGTCGCAACCTGAGTTTGTTGCAACATCACTTCTGAGAGCCATACTTTGTAGGGCGTCTTGTCAATTTGCCAGGGCAGCGTTTTCCGCCCGTATTTATCGTACCAGTCCAGAACCTGGGCTGAAAATTGCGACGCTTGCATGGTCACCGAATTCACTGTTGTTGGGGGCAAGATTGCAGCACAGCGACGGCAGGGTGTAAACCGGAACTTTCCGCAGCCACGGCCTTATCATGCTTGCATCCGGCAACTAACTTTGGATAATGCCCGTTTTCAGAACACTTTCACAAGCGACTAAATCTTTATGAAAAACGACGTCATCTCACCGGAATTTGATGAAAACGGCCGCCCGCTGCGCCGTATCCGTAGTTTTGTGCGCCGCCAGGGGCGACTGACCAAAGGCCAGGAACATGCGCTGGAAAACTACTGGCCGGTGATGGGCGTTGAGTTCAGCGAAGATATGCTGGATTTCCCTGCGCTTTTTGGCCGTGAAGCGCCGGTGACGCTTGAGATTGGTTTTGGCATGGGCGCGTCGCTGGTGGCAATGGCTAAAGATCGCCCCGAGCAGGACTTCCTCGGCATTGAAGTGCATTCACCGGGTGTTGGTGCGTGCCTGTCTTCTGCGCATGAAGAGGGCTTAAGCAACCTGCGCGTGATGTGTCACGATGCGGTTGAAGTGCTGCATAAAATGATTCCTGACAATTCATTGCGCATGGTGCAGCTCTTTTTCCCTGACCCGTGGCACAAAGCGCGCCATAATAAACGCCGTATCGTTCAGGTGCCGTTTGCCGAGCTGGTAAAAAGCAAACTGCAGCTGGGGGGCATATTCCATATGGCGACCGACTGGGAACCTTATGCGGAACATATGCTTGAAGTGATGTCTTCTATTGACGGTTATAAAAACCTGTCAGAGAGCAATGATTACGTACCGCGTCCGGCATCACGTCCGGTGACGAAATTTGAACAACGTGGTCATCGTCTTGGTCACGGAGTATGGGACTTAATGTTCGAGAGGGTGAAATAATGGCAAAGAACCGTAGCCGTCGTCTGCGTAAAAAAATGCACATCGACGAATTCCAGGAATTAGGATTTTCGGTGGCATGGCGATTCCCGGAAGGTACATCGGAAGAACAGATTGATAAAACCGTTGATGACTTTATTAACGAGGTTATCGAACCGAACAAACTGGCCTTTGACGGCAGCGGATATCTGGCCTGGGAAGGTTTGATCTGCATGCAGGAAATCGGCAAATGCACCGAAGAGCATCAGGCGGTTGTGCGTAAGTGGCTGGAAGAACGCAAACTGGAAGAGGTACGCACCAGCGAACTTTTCGACGTTTGGTGGGACTAAGAAAGCATACGGGCGATGACAAATGCAAAACTGCCTGATGTGCTACGCTTATCAGGCCTATAAAGATGCACGATCGAGTAGGCTGGATAAGGCGTTTACGCCGCATCCGGCATGGAAAACGCGCACTTTGTTATCAATCTGGGGCCAGCAAATGCTGGCCTGATTTGTTCTTGAGGGAAGACTATGATGCGCAAAATGCTGCTGGCGGCAGCACTTTCAGTGACGGCAATGACCGCTCACGCCGACTACCAGTGCAGCGTCACGCCGCGTGACGATGTGATTGTCAGCCCGCAAACCGTGCAGGTGGAGGGCGAAAACGGCAATCTGGTGATCACGCCAGACGGCAACGTGATGTATAACGGTAAGCAATATTCCCTGAATGCCGCCCAGCGCGAGCAGGCGAAGGATTATCAGGCTGAACTACGTAGCACCCTGCCGTGGATTGATGAAGGCGCGAAAAGCCGCGTCGAGAAAGCCCGTATTGCGCTGGATAAAATTATCGTTCAGGAGATGGGCGAAAGCAGCAAAATGCGCAGCCGTCTGACCAAACTTGATGCGCAGCTGAAAGAGCAGATGAACCGCATTATCGAAACGCGCAGCGATGGCCTGACGTTTCACTATAAAGCCATTGATCAGGTTCGTGCCGAAGGCCAGCAATTAGTGAATCAGGCAATGGGCGGAATTTTACAGGACAGCATTAATGAAATGGGCGCGAAAGCGGTGCTGAAAAGCGGCGGTAACCCATTACAGAACGTGCTGGGAAGCCTGGGCGGTCTGCAATCCTCAATCCAAACCGAGTGGAAAAAGCAGGAAAAAGATTTCCAGCAGTTTGGCAAAGATGTTTGTAGCCGCGTTGTGACTCTGGAAGATAGCCGCAAAGCCCTGGTCGGGAATTTAAAATAATCCTCTATTTTAAGACGGCATAATACTTTTTTATGCCGTTTAATTCTTCGTTTTGTTACCTGCCTCTAACTTTGTAGATCTCCAAAATATATTCACGTTGTAAATTGTTTAACGTCAAATTTCCCATGCAAAGCTAAGGGATAATGCGTAGCGTTCACGTAACTGGAGGAATGAAATGGAGTTTTTCAAAAAGACGGCACTTGCCGCACTGGTTATGGGTTTTAGTGGTGCAGCATTGGCATTACCCAATATCACCATTTTAGCAACCGGCGGGACCATTGCCGGTGGTGGTGACTCCGCAACCAAATCTAACTACACAGCGGGTAAAGTTGGCGTAGAAAATCTGGTTAATGCGGTGCCGCAACTGAAGGACATTGCGAACGTTAAAGGCGAGCAGGTAGTGAATATTGGCTCCCAGGACATGAACGATGATGTCTGGCTGACACTGGCGAAAAAAATTAACACCGACTGCGATAAAACTGACGGCTTCGTCATTACCCACGGTACCGACACGATGGAAGAAACCGCTTACTTCCTCGACCTGACGGTGAAATGCGACAAACCGGTGGTGATGGTCGGTGCAATGCGCCCGTCCACGTCTATGAGCGCAGACGGTCCATTCAACCTGTATAACGCGGTAGTGACCGCAGCTGATAAAGCCTCCGCTAATCGTGGCGTACTGGTAGTGATGAACGACACCGTGCTTGATGGCCGTGATGTCACCAAAACCAACACCACCGATGTAGCGACCTTCAAGTCTGTTAACTACGGTCCTCTGGGTTACATTCACAACGGTAAGATTGACTACCAACGTACCCCGGCACGTAAGCACACCAGCGACACGCCGTTCGATGTCTCTAAGCTGAATGAACTGCCGAAAGTCGGCATTGTTTATAACTACGCTAACGCATCCGATCTTCCGGCTAAAGCACTGGTAGATGCGGGCTATGATGGCATCGTTAGCGCTGGCGTGGGTAACGGCAACCTGTATAAAACCGTATTTGACACCCTTGCAACCGCTGCGAAAAACGGCACTGCAGTAGTGCGTTCTTCCCGCGTACCGACGGGCGCTACCACTCAGGATGCCGAAGTGGATGATGCGAAATACGGCTTCGTCGCCTCTGGCACGTTGAACCCGCAAAAAGCGCGCGTTCTGCTGCAACTGGCTCTGACGCAAACTAAAGATCCGCAGCAGATCCAGCAGATCTTCAATCAGTACTAATCACTTCGCCCCGGTATCGTGCCGGGGCTTATTCACTTCAGACTCACGTCCATTGCCAATTTTTATTACCCTAATGATAATCACCGGAATAAATTATTCCGCGCGAGGGTTTTCGGGTGAAAAAGCAATGGATTGTTGGTACGGCGCTGCTTATGTTGATGACTGGTAATGTCCGGGCAGATGGTGAACCGCCAACTGAAAATATCTTAAAAGATCAATTCAAAAAGCAGTATCACGGCATTCTCAAGCTTGATGCCATCACCTTAAAAAATCTTGATGCTAAGGGTAATCAGGCCACCTGGTCAGCGGAAGGCGATGTCTCTTCCAGTGACGATCTCTATACCTGGGTCGGTCAGTTGGCAGATTACGAGCTGCTCGAACAGACCTGGACGAAAGATAAACCGGTGAAATTCTCGGCGATGTTAACCAGTAAAGGAACGCCCGCGTCTGGCTGGTCGGTGAACTTTTACTCTTTTCAGGCGGCAGCCAGCGATCGTGGGCGGGTGGTTGACGATATCAAAACCAATAATAAATATCTGATCGTGAATAGCGAAGATTTCAATTATCGCTTTAGTCAGCTTGA
>ERZ1027095.304-NODE-304-length-16700-cov-8.670652_pt1 | contig 16700 bp, 10 predicted proteins | sample MGYA00519409_ERZ1027095 | MGnify/ENA primary metagenome ERZ1027095 (study PRJEB26926, sample SAMN06164650) | human gut metagenome | biome: ENVO:00009003; feature: ENVO:2100002; material: ENVO:00002003 | host: Homo sapiens | place: USA | collected 2012 ... | reverse complement strand
TATCCTCTTCGTCGGCAGCGTCAGATGTGTATAAGAGACAGAATTCGGCCTTGACGCCGCAAGGCTGAAGGCGCTGCGGGATTTTTATCTGGAATAACTGGAATAAAAACAACCGCTCCCTTGCCGGAAAATGGCAGGGGAGCGGTTGTGATTTACAGGGAAAATCAACCCAGGCTGATGCCCATGGCGCGGGCGACGTTCAGCATGTCGCAGTCGCCGGGCACGCCGCGGGTCTTGCCGGCAATGTCGGCAAGCGGGTTGGCGGTCACATGGCGGTTGACCATGGCGACGGTCACGCCGTAGTGCTCGTCCGCCACGAGACCGGCAGCGTAGGAGCCGAACTGGGTGGCCAGCACGCGGTCATAGGCGCTGGGGCTGCCGCCGCGCTGCATGTGGCCGGGCACGCAGATGCGGGTCTCGGCACCGGTCATCTCCTCGATCTGCTTCGCAATGCGGGCTGTGGCGGTGGTGTAACCGGCCTCGGCGCGCTTGGCGGTCCACTCCTTGCGCTTCATCTTGGCCTCCTCGGTGGAGAAGGCACCCTCGGCCACGGCCAAAATCGAGAAGTTCTTGCCCGCCTTGGCGCGGTTCTCGACAGCAGCGGCGACCTTCTTGATGTCGTAGGGCAGCTCCGGCAGCAGGATGATGTCCGCGCCGCCCGCAATGCCGGAGTACAGCGTCAGCCAGCCGGCTTTGTTGCCCATGATCTCAATGCACATGACGCGGCTGTGGCTGCCCGCGGTGGTGTGGATGCGGTCAATGACCTCGGTGGCGATGTCCACAGCAGTGTGGAAGCCGAACGTCACGTCGGTGCCGTAGATGTCGTTGTCGATGGTCTTGGGCAGACCGATGATGTTCAGGCCCTCCTGGCTGAGCAGGTTCGCGGTCTTGTGGGTGCCGTTGCCGCCCAGGCAGAGCAGGCAGTCCAGTTTGGCGGCGCGGTAGTTTTTCTTCATCGCGGCAACCTTGTCCACCTTGTCCTCCTCGACCACGCGCATTTTTTTGAACGGGGTGCGCTTGGTGCCCAGAATGGTGCCGCCCACGGTCAGAATGCCGGAAAACTCGTCCGGGGACATCTCCCGGAAGTTGCCGTTGATCAGGCCGTCGTAGCCGTTCATGATGCCGACGATCTCGACCTTATCGCCCATGCGGTGGTACAACGCTTTGGCCACGCCGCGCAGGGTAGCGTTCAGGCCGGGGCAGTCGCCGCCGGAAGTCAGGATACCAACACGAATCGCCATTGTAAAAACCTCCCGTTGCTTATATATTCTACTATATATAAATGTACGCTAACCGCAAAAGGATGTCAAGTATAGTTTTTGCACGATGCTGCGAGCAAAACAAACTTTTTTGAAAAAATCTCAAAAAAATTCAAAAAAAGGCTTGCAATTTGGAAACACCTTTGCTATAATAACATACGTCGCCGGGTGACACGGCAGACGCAAAACAAAATATGGGAGCTTTCCCGAGTGGCCAATGGGGACAGACTGTAAATCTGCTGCTTAATGCTTCGGTGGTTCGAATCCACCAGCTCCCACCAAAAAGGACCCGCAATTTAGGTTGCGGGTTCTTTTTTGTGCTGGAGCTGGTAGGATTCGAACAGGTCGGCCGTCCGCAGACAGCAAAAAACAGTCCTGCGGACTGTTTTTTAGACCGCGGCTTGCGAATCCACCAGCTCCCACCAAAAAGCTGTGGCAAAGATGTTGCCGCAGCTTTTTTTCTTTGATGTATCGCACAAAACCGGCAAAGGCAATGACCGATTTTCAAAGTGCGTTTTATAGAGATGTCCAGCTGCTTCCGGGCGGTTGGATTTTTTTGTTGCCAACCTTTTCTGCTGCTTTCAGAATGTTAAGGCAATACCGCATAATTCTAAGTGCCGATACGGCGAGCGAGGTGCCGCAGCCGCCGGAGCGGTGCTTGAGCCGTTAGGCGGGAATTGTGCGGTATTGCCTTAAATTTCCCCGCAGCCGGAGACCGTGGAGTGGTTCATGCCCATCCTGTAAAATCAGAAACCGGGCACAGAATTACAGCGGGCACTTGCAATCCGGGCGGAAAACAGGTATAATAGCAACTGTTACCTGTCTCAGTAGCTCAGCTGGATAGAGCACACGCCTCCTAAGCGTGGGGCCGGAGGTTCAAATCCTCTCTGGGACGCCAGAAAGCACCGCTGCAAGCCTTTTTTCGGGTCTTGCAGCGTTTTTGTTTTCTCCTTCTCCCGGTAATCTCACTTCTGTTACCGGGGAATTTTTATACGCCGCAAGCCTTTTTGTGATGGCGTTGGATTCGGCAAGGACACATTGTTTACAATTTGGCGGTGGATTATCCCACGCAGGGTGTGGTATAATATAGACCACACTGAAAATGCAGGGGCCGATGCTCACCATTGACCCGTGAACCTTGCGGCGACCGCTATGTGCCGCGGGCGAACCATGTCCGCCCTTACACTCTCGACGCAGGAAGGCCGCGCTGCATCTATTATAATTAAAGGGGTGTTTACCATGTGTACAGCTGCAACCTATACAACCGACAGTTTCTACTTTGGCCGCAATCTCGATTATGAATTTTCCTACGGTGACGAGGTCACCGTCACGCCGCGCGCCTACCCGTTTAGCCTGCGCTGCATGGGAGACTTCCGCACAAAATATGCGATGATCGGCATGGCCTATGTGGCGGGGGAGTACCCGCTCTACTATGACGCCGTCAATGAGAAGGGCCTGGGCATCGCAGGGCTGAACTTTGTCGGCAATGCAGTCTACCACCCGGCGCAGGATGGCAAAAGCAACGTCGCTCAGTTTGAGCTGATCCCCTGGCTGCTGGGCAGCTGTGCGACGCTGGCCGAGGTGCGCACGCTGCTTGCAAAAACCAACATCGTCAATATCCCGTTCAGTGAGCAGCTGCCCCTCGCGCAGCTGCACTGGCTCATTGCCGACAAAACGGGGAGCATCGTGGTGGAGTCCACCGCCGACGGCCTGCACATCTACGATAACCCCGTCGGTGTACTGACGAACAATCCGCCGTTCCCGCAGCAGCTTTTCGCATTGAACAACTACCGCGCACTCTCGCCGCGCACGCCTGCGGTTGCGTTTGCGGACGGCCTTGACCTGCCCGTCTACAGCCGCGGCCTCGGCGCACTGGGCCTGCCGGGCGATCTGTCCAGCCAGTCCCGCTTTGTGCGTGCGGCCTTTGTGCGGATGAACGCGAAATCCGGCAGTGGCGAGGCCGAGAGCGTCGGGCAGTTCTTCCACATCCTGCACGCTGTCGAGCAGCAGCGCGGCTGCTGTGAGCTGGACGGCGGCAAGTACGAGATCACGCTCTACACAAGCTGCTGCAACGCTGACAAGGGCATTTACTACTATACGACCTACGGCAACCACCAGATCACTGCCGTCGATATGCACCGGGAAAACCTTGACGGGGACAGGCTGGTCCGCTATCCGCTGGTGCAGGGCGAACAAATTGCGCTGCAAAACTGATTTTACACCCAAAACGTGAAAAAAGCGCTTGCAACGTGCGGCAAACTATGCTATACTGTACGGTGCATGAGACTTTTCACGTCACGACGGCGTGGATAGAAATAGAAGGAGTGCTAATCTAATGAACTGGTATGAGATCGTTCTCGGCGTCGTCCTCATCGCCGTGTCCGTGTTGATCGTTGTTTTCACCCTCGCGCAGGAGCAGAAGGGCCAGGGCCTGTCCGGCGCGATCATGGGCGAAAGCTCCGCCACGATGGCAGCAGGCCGTGAGCGCGGCGTGGACGCTAAGCTGGCCAAGCTGACCAAAATCTGCGGCGTCGTTTTCTTTGTCGTCACGCTGGTCGTCTGCGTTTTGAGCGCGCGCCTGTGATTTTGGCAGGGTAACAAAGATGAAAAGGGTCCGCCAAGCGCTTTGGCTTTGTAAGCAGCGCCCCGGCGGGCCGTTTTTTGTGGATGTATATAAGGGTAGGGCACCGTCGGATGGCGGTGCGACGTAAATTAAAGGAGCAACTATGACACCGTTACAGAAATCTATTTTAAACGCGGTCAAGCGCCGTCCCATGACGCTGCGCGAACTGCAGAACAACCTGCAGGTGGACAACTCCCGCCTGCGCACCACCGTTTCCGCTATGGTCGCCACCGGCGAGCTGTCGATGCGCAACGGCACCTATGTGCCCGGCTTTGCGACCTATGAGAATGCTGCAGCCCCCAACACGATTCCCTGCACGCTCGTCAAGCTGGCCGCGCGCTTCGGCTTTGCCAGCCGCGACGACGGCGAGGGCGACATCTTCATCCCGGGCCGCGCGCTGCACGGCGCAATGCCCAACGATAAGATCAACGTCAAGCTGTTCGACCACCCGCGCGTGGAGGGTTCCTCCGAGGGCGAGGTCGTCGAGGTCACGGTCCCGAACAACCGCTTTGCGGGCACGGTCTGCCTGTCCGAGGATGGCCGCATGGCCGTGGAGCCGGACGGCTGCCGCGACGTGAAGTTCCTGCTGGCCAAGCAGGGGAGCGAGGGCGTGCACCTGGGTGACAAGGTCGGCTTCCTCATCACCCACCGCGGCAACCGCCACAGCGACCACCGCGCCGCCGTAGTCGAGAAATTCGGTTCCTCCGACTATGCGTCCGAGTGCGCCAAGGCCATCCTGTATGGCCGCAGCGTCCGCCAGGAGTTCCCGCCGGAGGTGCTGGAGGAGGCCCGCGCCTACGACAACGCCACGATTGACCCCGCCGAGGTCGCGAAGCGCCTGGACCTGCGCGGCATTCCCATCTTCACGATTGACTCCGCCGAGACGAAGGACATCGACGACGCCATCAGCCTGCAGAAGCTGGACGACGGCTACGAGCTGGGCGTTCACATTGCCGACGTCAGCCACTATGTCCGCCCCGGCTCTGCGCTGAATGAGGAAGCGTTCGAGCGCGCGACGAGCATTTACTACGCCGACAAGGTCATCCCGATGCTGCCGACCCAGCTGTCCAACGGCATCTGCTCGCTGAACGAGGGCGAGGACCGCCTGGCGTTCTCCTGTCTGATGCGACTGGACGAGAACGGCGAGATCCGCAGCTACAAGTTTGTCAAGAGCGTCATCTGCAGCCGCGTCAAGGGCGTGTACAAGGAGATCAACGCCCTGCTGGAGCCCACGGAATCTGAAACAGACGCCGACCTGACCGACCTCAAGACGAAATATGAGGCCGTGCTTGACCAGCTGCCCACGATGGACGAGCTGTACCGCAAGCGCCTGGTCCTGCGCAAGGCCCGCGGCGGCATGGATATCGAGTCCAACGAGGCTAAGCTCGTCATGGACGAGAACGGACGCTGCATCGATATTGTCAAGCGTGACCGCGGCACGTCCGAGTGCATGATCGAGGAGTTCATGCTGCTGGCGAACCAGTGCGCCGCCAACGCGGGCCGCACAAACAAGGCCCCGTTCGTCTACCGCGTGCACGAGGCCCCCGACGCCGAGAAGATGGAGAAGCTGTCCGCCACGCTGTTGGCCTGCGGCCTGAACGCCAAGTTCAAGAACCCCATCCCGACGCAGCTCGAGCTGGCGGCCCTGCTGGACGAGACTCGCGGCCAGCCCATTCAGATCCCCGTCCACACCGGCATTCTGCGCAGCATGCAGAAGGCCCGCTACGCCCCGCAGCCTCTGGGCCACTACGGTCTGGTGCTGGCGGACTACGCCCACTTCACCAGCCCCATCCGCCGCTACCCCGATTTGGCGATTCATCGTATTTTGACCGAGATGCTGAACGGCGTCTCCGCCAGCCAGCTGCAGCGCGACTTCAACGAGTTTGCCCAGCAGGCCAGCGAGAAGTCCAGCAAGCAGGAGGTCGCCGCCGTGCGCATTGAGCGCGATGTCGAGGACCTGTACAAGGCCGAGTATATGCACAACCATCTCGGTGAGGTCTACACCGGCACGGTGGCCGGCATCACGCCCCGCGGCGTCTTTGTCGAGCTGGACAACACGGTGGAGGGCTTTGTCCCCGCCGCGCAGCTCTGCAAGGGTGAACCGCAGGTCATCGACGGCGTCAGCATGCTGGACCCGCTGACCGGCAAGAGCTGGATGCTGGGTTCTTCCATGAAGATCCGGGTCGCCGCCGCCGATGTGGCGCTGGGCCGTATTGATTTTGAGTATATGGTGGAGTAATTTCCCACGCCATACAATAGAAAACTCCCTGTCCGCACCGGGCAGGGAGTTTTTTGCGTCTTATATCACCTTATGGTCCATCCATTTCCCGCGGGCAAACCGCACAAGGAAACACAGGCTGCGGCAGATCCAGTCGATGAACATACCGAACCAGACGCCAGTCAGTCCCAAGTGGAACTGCAGAACGAAGATATAGCTCAGAATCACGCGGAACAGCCACATGCTGACGATGCTGACCGACATCGTAAACTTGGCGTCGCCGCCCGCGCGCAGGGCGTTGGGCAGGGTAAAGCTCGTCGCCCAGAAGAAGATGCTGAACAGGTTGAACCAGTGGACCACGTGGGTACACATGGCGGATGCCTCCGCCGAGAGGTTGAACCAGGTCACGACCTCGGGCATCAGGAAGAACAGTGCCGCGTTCGTGACGGCCAGCCCCGTGATGGCGATGCCCAGCAGCGTGACGGAATAACGCTGCGCCTGCTTTTTCTCGCCTGCGCCAAGGCACTGCCCGATGACCGGGATCGTGGCAAGGCTCATCGTGTTGCCGGGGATGTTCGCCAGCGTCGAGACCGAGTTTGCCACGGCATTGGCCGCGATGGCCGAGGTGCCTAAGGTAGACGTCAGGCTGCTGACACACAGCTTGCCGATCTGGAACATGCCGTTTTCCAGACCCGACGGGATGCCGATGGACAAAATCTGCATGATGGGCCTGCGCCGGGGCCGCAGGTCAGCGAAGCGCTGCACGCGCAGGGGATTGTGCAGGTCCTGGTTCTGCCACAGGATGAACACCGCGGCGAACACACGCCCGATCAGCGTGGCCAGCGCCGCGCCGATAACGCCCATGCCGAAACCGTAGATCAGCAGCGCGTTGCCCGCAATGTTGATGACGTTCATGACAAGGCTGGCCAGCATACTGATGCGGCTGTTGCCCTGCGCACGGAACAGCGCCGCGCCGCCGTTGTACAGGCCGATGAAGGGGTAGGACACCGCACTGATAAGGAAGTACTGCTGCGCAAACCGCATGACATCCTCATCAATGCTGCCGAACACCATCCGAAGGATCGGGCGGGAGAGCAGCATACAGACAACACCCACCGCAACCGTAGAGATGCCCAGCACGCTGTACAGCTGGGCGGCGCTGCGGCTGGCGTTTTCCTCGTCCCGGCGGCCCAGATACTGGCTGGCGATGACCGCACCGCCGGTAGCCAGCGCGGACAAAATCTGAATAATCAAAATATTCAGGCTGTCCACGAGCGATACGCTGGAGACAGCGGCCTCACCCACACCGGCGACCATCAGCGTGTCGGCCATGCCCATCGTGACGCTTAATGTCTGCTCCAGCAGCAGGGGCCAGATCAGGGTGAACAGCGCCCGCCTGGTAAACAGGGGACCTTGCGATTTTGCAGTGGCTGTCATGGTAAACTCCCATCCTCTTTTACTTGGATTTTACCATTAGTATACAGCAAAATCTATGCGAAATCAAGGATTTGACACTTGTACAAAAAATGCCCGCGAACGCTGTAGCCGCGCCCTGTACAGCAAAAATCCGCAAAAATCAAATCGCAAGGATTTTGCCCACTTTTGCGGCGGAAAAAAGCCCCGGCCACAAAAGCTAGTGGCCGGGGCAGATCATGCGGCGGCTTGCAGAGACCGCAGAGGGGCGGTGGTTAGAAGTCGACCTCGGTGTCGTAGTAGCAGCACTTCAGCAGCTTTTCCATCTCCTCCTGGGTCGGCTGGCGCGGGTTGGAGCCGGTGCAGGCATCGGCAATCGCGTTCTTTGCGATCTCGGGCAGTCTCTCGAGGAATACGTTCTCGGGGACAAAGCCCTGCTCGGCGGGGTAGGAGTCGGGGCCGTAGTGGCCGATGCAGTGCGGGATGTTCAGATCGTCGTTCATGCCGCGCAGATACTGGATGAGCAGCGCGACCTTCTCGTCGTCGTTCTCGCCGCCCAGGTGCATCTTGTCGGCAATGACGCCGTAGCGTGCCTTGGCGGTGGGATCCTTCGCGTTGTAGGCGATGACCTTGGGCAGGTACATGGCGTTGGCTGCGCCGTGGATGATGTGTGCGCCGTAATCGGCAAACGCCGCGCCGGTCTTGTGGGCCATGCTGTGCACGATGCCGAGCAGCGCGTTCGAGAACGCCATACCGGCCAGGCACTGGGCATTGTGCATCGCGTCGCGCTTATCCATATCGCCGTTGTAGCTGCCGACCAGATCTGCCTGGATCATCTCGATGGCGTGCAGGGCCAGCGGGTCGGTAAAGTCGCAGTTCGCGGTGGAGACGTAGGCCTCGATGGCGTGGGTCATGGCGTCCATGCCGGTGTGGGCGACGAGCTTCTTGGGCATCGTGTGGGCCAGCTCGGGGTCAACGATGGCGACATCGGGCGTGATCTCAAAGTCAGCGATGGGGTACTTGATGCCCTTCTGGTAATCGGTGATGATCGAGAAGGCCGTGACCTCGGTGGCCGTACCGGAGGTGGAGGAGATGGCGCAGAAGTGGGCCTTGCGGCGCAGCGGCGGGATGCCGAACACCTTGCACATATCCTCAAACGTGATGTCGGGGTACTCGTACTTGATCCACATGGCCTTGGCTGCGTCGATGGGGGAGCCGCCGCCGATTGCGACGATCCAGTCGGGCTGGAACTTTTCCATGGCGGCAGCACCCTTCATGACCGTCTCCACGGACGGGTCGGGCTCGATGCCTTCAAACAGCTCTACCTCCATGCCGGCCTCTTTTAAGTAGGCCTCGGCGCGGTCCAGGAAGCCGAAGCGCTTCATCGAACCGCCGCCGACGCAGATCATGGCGCGCTTGCCGGGCAGCGTTTTCAACGCTTCCAGCGCGTGGGGGCCGTGGTAAAGGTCACGGGGTAAAGTAAATCTAGCCATAGGGTTTGCCTCCTTTAAAAATAGGTCTCTCGGACTTTGATAATTAAATGTCAAAATCTGTTATTAACAGTATACACCTTATGTGTCTAAACGGTCAATCGACAATACAGAGAATTTTCCGGCGATAATTCAGCATTTTGCCAGTGGGACACTCATAGGCTGTTCTATGGGGAAGGGGGCAGGAGCTATGCGTCCGATCACGCCGCAGCAGAATACAAAAATGCGCCTGCGCATGCGGCTTTTGGCGGCGGTGCTGGCGGTGGGGTGTCTGGGCGGGCTGACGGTGCGGCTGTTTGTGCTGATGCTGCGCGACCCCGGCGGCTACGCGGCACGCGCCGCCGACCAGCAGCTGCGCGGGGCCACGCTGCCCGCCGCCCGCGGGGAGATCTATTCCGCCGACGGTACGCTGCTGGCCGCCAGCGAGACCTGCTGGACCATCCGCGCCGCCCCGCGGGAGATGGCCGACGACGACGTAGAACCGGCTGCGCGGGCGTTGAGCGAAATTTTAGAGCTGGACTACGCCGATACGCTGGCCAAATTCAGCCAGCGAACCTCCAACGACTGCCTGCTGCGCCGCCGCGTGGATAAGACGATGGCCGACGCCGTGCGGGACTGGTGCCGGGCGAACGGTGTGGACGGCATACAAATTCGGCAGGATACCCGCCGCGTCTATCCGCAGGGGGATTTTATGGGCGCCATTTTAGGCTTTACCGACGTGGACAACGCGGGCCTGTGGGGGCTGGAGCTGCGCTACAACGACGAATTGACCGGGCAGAACGGGCGTATCCTGACCGCCAAGAACGCCTGGGGCTACGATATGCCGACCCACTACCAGACGCTGGTGGACGCCGTGCCCGGCAGCACGCTGACGCTGACCATCGACGCGAACATTCAGCACTGGCTCGAAAGCGCACTGTCCGCCGCTGTGACGGAGCATCATGTGGCCGAGCGCGGCGTCGGCATCGTGATGGACGTCCACACCGGGGCCGTGCTGGCGATGTCCTGCCAGCCCGACTACGACCCGAACGCGCCGCGGACCCTTATAAATAAGGAAGTCCGTGACGCTGTGAATGCCCTGACCGGCGAGGAGCGCAGCGCCGCGCTGCAGAAGGCCCAGCAGGCACAGTGGCGCAACAAGGCCATCAGTGACCTGTATGAGCCGGGCAGCGTGTTCAAGCTCATCACGGCGTCGGCGGCGCTGGACTCCGGGGCGTGTAAGGCCACGGACTATTTCACCTGCGCGGGTAAAATAACCGTCGCAGGCACGCGGTTCCGCTGTGCAAACGGGCATATCCACGGCACCGAGACCTTCGCCCGGGGGCTGGCCGTCAGCTGCAACCCCTGCTTTATCCAGATCGGTGCGCGGCTTGGAAAAGAACGCTTCTGCGATTACTTCGCGGCCTTCGGCCTGCGGGAGGCCACGGGCATCGACCTGCCGGGCGAGGTCAGGCGCAGCGAATACTACACGGCGGACCGGATGGGCCCGGTGGAGCTGGCGAGCTGCTCGTTCGGGCAGAGCAGCAAGGTCAGCTACCTGCAGATGCTCACGGCGGTCTGTGCGGTGGTAAACGGCGGCGAGCTGATGCAGCCCTACGTTGTGGCGAAAATCACGGCGCCTGACGGCACTGTTGTGAAGGAAGTGCAGCCGACGGTGAAGCGCCGCGTCATCAGCGCGGAGACCTCCGCCACGATGTGCCGCCTGATGGAGGGTGTCGTTACAGGCGGCACGGGAAAGCAGGCCGCGCTGGCGGGCTACCGCATCGGCGGCAAGAGCGGCACGAGCCAAAAGCTGGACAGCGCCAACGAGGGCGCGCGCATTGCGAGCTTTGTCTCCGTTGCGCCCATCGACGACCCCAAGGTCGCTGTGCTGGTCTGCCTGGATGAGCCCCACAGCTGGACGACGAGCGGCGGCGCGCTCTCCGGGCCGGTGTGCGCCGAGGTACTGGGAAAGGTGCTGCCGTATCTGGGCGTGGAGAGGGAAAACGGCGAATAAAGACAGCCGGGCACGGGCCGATATGGAATCCGCCCCTACGTTGAATCGGGACAGCGCAGGGTGACGGGGCTCTGCCCGTTTGCCGCTGCACTATACAAAAAACTCTGCGCCGTCCCTCTTGACATTCCCCGATCCGGTGTTATACTGGTAAAGTACGCAAACGAACAGTTAGAAAGCGAACAATTCGAAATCTAACTTCTTGGACCGAAAAATCGTAAAGGAGGGAAGGAATGCACGAATCATCGCATGATGACTGCGGCTGCTGCGCGGATGTCCACTTCGGCGCACTGCTGAACCAGACCTCACGGCTCATCCGCCGTGCGCTGGATGCCCGCATCAACGCCGAGGTCAGCTCGGAGCTGTCGGGCGTGCGCGGCATGGTGCTGGGCGACATCGTCCGTGCCGAGCGCCAGGGCCGCGACGTCTACCAGCGCGACATTGAGCAGTGGTTCAACATCCGCCGCTCCAGCGTCACCGCCATACTGCAGGGCATGGAGCAGGATGGCTTCATCACCCGCAGCGCCGTGGCGAAAGACGCCCGCTTAAAGCGCCTTATCGCCACAGAGAAGGGCCGCGCCTGTCACAAGCAGATCGAGGCAAGCATTGCGCGGTTTGAGGATGACCTGCAAAGCGGCATTGACCCGCAGCAGGCCGCCGCGGCCCGCGCTGTGCTGGAGCAGACCCTGCGCAACGCACAGCACATCCTGCAAGAGGAAAATACCAACCAAGAGAGGGGAAATACCAATTGTTAAAAACACTCGGACGTGAAACCAAGGGCTTCCGCCTGGTCTCCGTGCTGACGCCGATCTTTATGATCGCGGAGGTCATCATGGAAATGATCATCCCGAAGCTGATGGCCTCCATCATTGACAACGGCGTCACGCCGGGCAATATGCAGGTCATCTACACCGTCGGCGCACAGATGGTCGTCGCGGCGCTGTTCGGCCTGCTGTTCGGCATTCTGGGCGCGGTGGCCGGCTCCCACGCAGCCACGGGCTTTGCCCGCAACCTGCGCCGCGGCATGTTCCGCAACATTCAGACCTTCAGCTTTGCCAACATTGACAAGTACTCCACCGCGGGCCTGGTCACCCGCATGACCACCGACGTCACCAACATCCAGAACGCCTACCAGATGATGCTGCGCATGTCGGTGCGTGCGCCCGCCAGCATGATCGTGGCGCTGATCATGTCCTACACGATCAACCGTCGGCTGGCAAACATCTATTTGATCGCCGTCATCCTGCTGGGCTGCGCGCTCGCCTTTATTATGAGCCGCGCCACCAAGTACTTCGGCGAGGCATTCCGCAAGTACGACGACCTGAACGAGAGCGTGCAGGAGAATGTCTCCGCCATCCGCGTTGTCAAGGCCTATGTGCGCGAGAAGTTTGAGGGCGAGAAGTTCCGCAAGGCCAGCGAGAATGTGCGCAATCTGCTGATGCGTGCCGAGCTGATCCTGGCCTGGAACGCCCCGCTCATGCAGCTGACCGTCTACAGCTGCATCCTGCTCATCTCCTGGATCGGTGCCCAGCTCATCGTCAGCTCCGGCGCAACGACCTTCACCACCGGCGACCTGATGAGCATGCTGAGCTACTGCATGAACATCCTTATGAGCCTGATGATGCTGTCCATGGTGTTCGTCATGATCACGATGTCTGCAGCCTCCGCCAAGCGCGTGGCCGAGGTGCTGGACGAGCAGTCCGATCTCACGAACGGTGAGGATCCCGTTATGGAGGTCAGGGACGGCTCCGTCAAGTTCGACCACGTCAGCTTTGCCTATAAAAAGGATGGCGAGAAGGCCCTCGAGGACATTGACCTCGACATCAAGTCCGGCGAGACCATCGGCATCATTGGCGGCACCGGTTCGGCTAAGTCCAGCCTTGTGCAGCTGCTGCCGCGTCTGTACGACGTGACCGAGGGCAGCGTGAGCATCGGCGGCGTTGATGTGCGCAGATATGACCTCGACACCCTGCGCAACAACGTTGCCATGGTGCTGCAGAAGAACGAGCTGTTCAGCGGCACGATTGCCGAGAACCTGCGCTGGGGCAACCCCGACGCCACCGACGCCGAGATCGAGGACGCCTGCAAGCAGGCCTGCGCCGATGAATTTATCGAGCGCTTCCCCGACAAGTACCAGACCCACATCGAGCAGGGCGGCAACAACGTCTCCGGCGGCCAGAAGCAGCGTCTCTGCATTGCCCGCGCACTGCTGAAAAAGCCCCGCATCCTGATCCTGGACGACTCCACCTCCGCCGTCGATACCGCGACGGACGCAAAGATCCGCCATTCGTTTGCGGAAAAAATCCCCGGCACGACGGTGTTCATCATCGCCCAGCGCATTTCCTCCGTGGAAAATGCGGACAAGGTCCTCGTGCTCGACAACGGCAGGGTCAGCGGCTTTGACACCCCGGCCAACCTGCTGAAAACAAATGCCATCTACCAGGATGTCTACAACAGCCAGACCAAAGGCTCCGGCGACTTTGATGAGAAGGGAGGGGAGGCATAATGGCACAGCAGCCTAAAGTTGTAAAGGTCGGCCCCGGCGGGCGCAGCAATGGCCCCCGCCCCAAGGTCGAAAATCCCGGCAAGGTGTTCAAGCGCATCCTCACCTATGTCATGAGCCGCTATAAGGCACAGGTCATTGTGGTGCTCTGCTGCATTCTGCTGGCCGTATTCGCCCAGCTGCAGGGCGTCATGTTCTCCCAGACGCTGATCGACAGCTACATTCTGCCGCTGCTCAAGGCGGGCAGCACGGACTTCAGCGGCCTGGCCGCGGCTATCCTGCGCGTGGCAGTCATCTACTGCGTCGGCATCGCTGCTGTCTTTGTGCAGAACCGCCTGATGGCAAGGATCACCCAGGGCACGCTGAAGGACCTGCGTGACGAGATGTTCACCCACATGCAGACGCTGCCCATCAAATACTTTGACACCCACGCCCACGGCGACATTATGTCGGTCTACACGAACGACATTGACACGCTGCGCCAGATGATCAGCCAGAGCCTGCCGCAGCTCGTCAACACGGTTGTGACCCTCGTCGGCGTGCTGGCCTCGATGCTCTATCTGAGCGTCCCCCTGACGGTGCTGGCCCTCGCGATGGTCGGCGTCATGCTGCTTGCGACGAAGTACCTGACCGGCAACTCCGGCAAATACTTCATCAAGCAGCAGCAGGAGCTGGGCAAGGTCAACGGCTACATTGAGGAAATGATGAACGGCCAGAAGGTCATCAAGGTCTTTTGCCATGAGGAAATTGCCATTGAGGAGTTCGACAGGCTCAACGATGAGCTGTTCCACAGCGCCGACAAGGCAAACTCCTATTCGCTGGTAGCAATGCCCGTCAACGGCCAGCTGGGCAACCTGTCCTACGTGTTCTGCGCCATCCTCGGCGGTGCGCTGGCTATCAACGGCTTCGGCGGCTTTACGCTGGGCGGTCTCGCAAGCTTCCTTGTGCTGACCCGCCAGTTCAACCAGCCTATCAGCCAGATCTCCATGCAGCTGAACTCCGTCGTTATGGCGCTGGCCGGCGGTGCGCGTATCTTTGCGCTGCTGGATGAAAAGCCCGAGGTCAACAAGGGCGACATCACCCTGGTCCACGCCAAGTACGAAGCGGACGATACTGTCACCGAGGCGAACGAGTCCACCGGCATGTGGGCGTGGAAACGCATGGATGCCGACGGCAAGCCCCGGTACACCAAGCTGGAGGGCGACATCGTCTTTAAGGATGTGGACTTCGGCTACGACGAGAAGAAGATCGTCCTGCATGACATCAACCTGTATGGCCGTCCGGGGCAGAAGATCGCCTTTGTCGGCTCCACCGGCGCGGGCAAGACGACGATCACGAACCTTATCAACCGCTTCTACGACATCCAGAAGGGCCGGATCCTGTACGACGGTCACGACATCAAGTCCATTGAGAAGGACGCGCTGCGCTCCTCTCTGGGCATCGTCCTGCAGGATACCCACCTGTTCACCGGCACGGTCATGGAGAACATCCGTTATGGCCGCCTGACCGCCACCGATGAGGAGTGCATGGCCGCCGCGAAGCTCGCGAATGCGGATACCTTCATCAAGCATCTGCCCGACGGCTACAACACGATGCTGACCGGCGACGGCACGAACCTGAGCCAGGGCCAGCGCCAGCTGCTGGCGATTGCCCGCGCGGCTGTCGCAGATCCGCCGGTGCTGATCCTGGACGAGGCAACGTCCTCCATCGACACCCGCACCGAGAAGCTTGTGCAGGACGGCATGGACGGCCTGATGTATGGCCGCACGACCTTCGTCATTGCCCACCGTCTGTCCACCGTGCGCAACTCGGACTGCATCATGGTGCTGGAGCAGGGCCGTATCATTGAGCGCGGCACCCACGACGAGCTGATCGCCCAGAAAGGCCGCTATTACCGCCTGTACACCGGCAACTTTGCCGAGAACTCTTAAGCGCAGAGAGGTCGAAAAAAGCCGCAAAACGGCATAAAATCAATCAAAACTGCCGGGATAGCATCTGCCGTCCCGGCGGTTTTTGTGCAAAATGCCGCAACAGCGCCAAAAAGTTGACGGGAAGGTAAAAAGTGGTTATAATAGGATACGTAGACACGCAAAAAGCGGTGTTTGACCACGCGGCATGAGGGAAACTACAAACAAGATTTGCCGCATAATATACAGGATATACCTATAGGAGGAACAAATATGGCACCGAAGAAGATTGCACAGACCGTACTTACCGAGGGTAAGTTCTATACCATCAGCGCCGCCAACGGCAAGGTCGTTGAGGTCGCTGACTATAACATTGACAATGGCGCGAAGATCCAGCTGATGGACAACGCCAACTTTGAGTGGCAGCAGTGGAACTTCGTCGCAGCAGGCGACGGCGTTTACCGCATCCAGAACCGTTTCACCGGCAAGATGATGGATCTGGACATGGGCGGCGTCAGCGACGGCACCCGCGTCCACCAGTGGGAGGGTGCCCAGGCATCCAGCCAGCTGTGGGTCGTGGAGCCTACCAACGATGGCCGCGTCAAGATCAAGTCCAACCTGGCCGGCAAGCTGCTGGACCCCGGCATGGCTACCGAGAACGGCACCGTGCTGCAGATCTGGGCTGACGTCAACGGTGACAACCAGTTCTGGACCATCAACGAGGTCACCCGCAAGCCCAAGACCAGCGTGAAGGCCACCACCGTTAAGGCCAAGGCCGCTGCCGAGAAGGCCGCTACCGAGGTCGTCAAGGCTGCTGAGCCTGTCGTCGAGAAGGCCGTCAAGGCTGCCAAGCCTGCCGCTGAGAAGGCTGTCAAGGCTGCGAAGCCCGTCGTCGAGAAGGCCGTCAAGGCTGCCGAGCCCGTCGTTGAGAAAACCGTCGAGGCTGCGAAGCCCGTCGTCGAGAAGGCTGTCAAGGCTGCCGAGCCTGTCGTTGAGAAGGCTGTTGAGGCTGCCAAGCCCGCAGCCGAGAAGGCCGTCGAGGCCGTCAAGACCGCCGCTGCTAAGACCAACACCCGCAAGGGCGGCAAGGGCAAGCGCCGCAAGTAATTTGCTTTGAACTTTTTCCCTGCAATTTTTGTGCTGTAACGAGAAAACCCCGCCCCGTCAGGATGCAGTTCCTGACGGGGCGGGGTTATTTTTTGTTTGTGGCTGAAAAGCCTTCCCCTACGGGGGAAGGTGGCCCGAAGGGCCGGATGAGGGGCGAGTGTGCCGGTATTGCCCGTGAACGAGCTGC
>ERZ1027095.289-NODE-289-length-17045-cov-6.931548_pt1 | contig 17045 bp, 10 predicted proteins | sample MGYA00519409_ERZ1027095 | MGnify/ENA primary metagenome ERZ1027095 (study PRJEB26926, sample SAMN06164650) | human gut metagenome | biome: ENVO:00009003; feature: ENVO:2100002; material: ENVO:00002003 | host: Homo sapiens | place: USA | collected 2012 ... | reverse complement strand
GAGATGAGCGCTAGTCTCGTGGGCTCGGAGATGTGTATAAGAGACAGGTTGTAGTAGACGGCCAGCTGACCCGCCGTGGCCGTGCCGTCGTTCTCCGGCACAAAGCCGATGAGCCAGCCCGGCAGCGCCAGAATAAACGGCTCCGGCTCCCCTGCCGCGCCGCTCAGCCGCGGATAGGCGCGGCGGATGGCCAGCATGCCGCGGTAAAACGCCGTCAGCGCGGCAAACTCCGGGCGGTGGGCGCGGGTCCAGTCCAGCCGGTTCGTGGCCAGCGGCCCCTTGTAGCTGTTGTGGTCGCCGTGCTTGGTGCGGCCCCACTCCTCGCCCGCCTGCATAAAGGGCAGACCCTGGCAGGTCAGGTAGATGCCCGCCGTCATGCGGTTCTGTGCCAGCAAATCGGCGTCGGGGCAGTCGTAATCGCCGCGGCGGCCCACGGCGGCCAGCTTGTCCCAGAGCGTGTAGTTGTCGTGGGCGGAGACGTACTGCACGACCTGCCCGGCGCGCTTGGGCCAGAAGCCGTGTGCGCCGCTGCGCCACGCGCTGACCGAGTGCAGCACATCGTAGCCATGCTGCGGTGCGCCGTTGACATAGCCCGCGTTGGCCGCATCAAAGACGTTGCCCTTGATGCAGTCCCGCGTGTCATCGCAGAAAAATCCGATGCGTTCATGCAGCGCGTCGAGGGCGCGCTTGTCGGCGGGGCGTGCGCCGCCTTCAAAGTTCGTGCCGCCGCCCATCCAGGGCTCGCCGTACAGTAAAATGCTCTCGCCGCCGGGCAGACTGTCCAGCGCGGCGCGGATGGCGTTCATCGTGTCCACGTCTTCCAGCGCCATCAGGTCAAAGCGGAAACCGTCGATGTGGTAGGCTGTGGCCCAGTACAGCACCGACTCGACCACGTATTTGCGCACCATCGGGCGCTCGCTGGCCAGGTCACAGCCGCAGCCGGAGCCGTTGGTCATCATGTCGTTGGGCCAGCGGCGGTTCCAGTAGCCGGGCACGGTGCGCTCCAGATTGCTCTCGCCGTGGTAGGTGTGGTTGTAGACGACGTCCATCACGACGCCCAGCCCCGCGCGGTGCAGCGCGGCGACCATGGCGCGGCACTCCTTGACGCGCACCTCGCCGTGGAACGGGTCGGTGGCAAAGCTGCCCTCGGGCACGTTGTAGTTCTGCGGGTCGTAGCCCCAGTTGTAGCCGCCGTCGGGGCGGGACTCGTCCACCGTGGCATAGTCGCAGATGGGCTGTAATTGCACATGGCTGATGCCCAGATTTTTCAGATAATTCAGGCAGGTCGGGTGTTCGCCGTCGTTGTCCAGTGTGGTGTCATCGGGCGTGAAGCCCATGAACTTGCCGCGCCACTCCGGTTTTACACCGCTGTGCCCGTCAGCGGAAAAGTCCGCCACATGCACCTCCCACACGCTGCGGGCGTGGGCCGGGATGTCGGGGCGCCGGTCATGCTCCCAGCCGTCGGGGGCGGCCTGTGTCAGGTCCACCACCATGCCGCGGGTGCCGTTGGCCCCGGCGCTGCGGGCGTAGGGGTCCACGACCTCATGCACGCGGCCATCCGGGAAGTAGATGCGGTAGATGTAATACGTCCCGTGCAGGTTGCCGGGCAGCACAATGGCCCAGACGCCGCCATCGCCGCGGCGCATTTCGTGTACGCCCAGCTCTTTCGCGCCCGGCTCGGCGTCGGTGCCGGTGGCATACAGGCAGACCACGACCCCGCAGGCAGTGGGAGCCCACAGCTTGAAGGTGGTTTCCTCCGCCGTTGGATTTGCGCCGAGGTCGCTGCCGTGGTAATAGGGCAGCTCACAGGCCTGATGCCAGTTCATGAGTGATCGCTCCTTACAAATAGTCTGCATTTATTGTAGCAGGTGGAGCGACAGTTTGCAAGGGAAACGTTTCAACGCCCAGCGGAAACCTTTGCATCCGGTATCCCATGTAAACAAGCCATACACAAGCAAAAATCCCCTGCCCGTGCGGACAGGGGATGCGGTTGCTTATAGAGGTGAATTACTCGCCCAGATGCCAGATGTCCTTGTTGTACTCGGCAATCGTGCGGTCACTGCTGAACAGGCCGGCCTTGGCAATGTTGATGACGCACTTCTTGCGCCAGCCCAGCGGGTCGCAGGCGTAGTCGCTCAGGGCCTGACCCTTGCGCACCACATAGGCGTTGAAGTCGGGCAGCGTCTGGAACCAGTCCTTCCAGACCAGCTCGTCGTGCAGGCGGCGCAGGTTTTCCTCATGCCCGGCGGCCAGCATCTCCGGCCCGACGAGGAAATCGACGGCGCGGCGGATGTTGGGGTCACCCTCCACCCACTGGCTGGCCTGATAGTCGCCCATCTCATAGCGGTGGATGACCTGATCGGACGTCTGGCCGAAGATATAGATGTTCTCATCGCCGACCTGCTGACAGATCTCGACGTTCGCACCGTCCATCGTGCCAAGCGTCAGCGCACCGTTGAGCATGAACTTCATGTTGCCGGTGCCGGACGCCTCCTTGGAGGCCAGCGAGATCTGCTCCGACAGGTCGCAGGCGGGGATGAGCTTCTCAGCGGCGGTGACGTTGTAGTTTTCCACAAAGACGATCTGCAGATACTTCGACACAACCGGGTCCGCCGCAATGACCTTAGACAGGGTCAGCAGGGCGTGGATGATGTCCTTGGCAATCGTGTACGCCGGGGCGGCCTTGGCACCGAAGATGCTGACCAGCGGCGTGGCGGGCAGATGCCCGGCCTTGATCTCATGATACTGGTGGATCAGGTAGAGCAGGTTCAGCTGCTGGCGCTTGTACTCATGCAGACGCTTGGACTGGATGTCGAACATTGCATCCGGGTCAACGGTGATGTTCTGCGTGCGGTGCAGCCAGTCGGCCAAAGCGCGCTTGTTCTGCGCTTTGACGGCGGAGAACTGCTGCAAAATATCGACATTTTCCGTGTAGGGCAGCAGTTTTTCAAGCTCGGCGGCGTCCTTGCGGAAGCCGGAACCGATGAGCTTTTCGATCTCGGCGGTCAGTGCCGGGTCGCACTCCAGCAGCCAGCGGCGGAAGGTGATGCCGTTGGTCTTATTGTTGAATTTTTCGGGGTAGAGCTGGTAAAAGCCGTGCAGCTCGCTGTTTTTCAGGATTTCGGTGTGCAGATGGGCAACGCCGTTCGTCGAGTGGGTGAAGTGGATGTCCATGTGGGCCATGTGAACGCGGTCGTCCCCGTCGATGATGGCCAGACTCTCGTCGGTGGTGCGGGTGCGGGCCAGCGTGTCGAGCTTTTCAATGATGGGCATGAGCTGCGGCACGACGGCGTCCAGATAGGCGCGGGGCCACTTTTCGAGCGCCTCGGCCAGAATGGTGTGGTTCGTGTAGGCACAGGTCTTTGTGACGATCTCGACGGCCTCGTCAAAGTCGATGCCCTTCTCCCCCAGCAGGCGGATCAGCTCGGGGATAACCATGCTGGGGTGGGTGTCGTTGATCTGGATGGCGGCGTAGTCGGCCAGATCGTGGTAATCACAGCCGCGGGCGGCACACTCGGCCAGAATCAGCTGGGCCCCGGCGGAAACCATCAGGTACTGCTGGTAGACGCGCAGACGGCGTCCGGCCTCGTCGGAGTCATCGGGATACAGGAAAAGCGTCAGGTTTTTGTCGATGTCGGTCTTGTCGAACGTGATGCCGTCGTGGACGATGCTCTCATCAATGGTGTCGAGATCGAACAGATTCAGCGTGTTCGTGCGGCCCTCGTAGCCCGTGACGGCCAGCTTGTACAGACGGGCGCTGTAGGTCTTGCCGGCCAGCTCGACGGGATAGACCGTATCCGTTTTTTCCGCCCAGGAGTGGGCGGTCAGCCACGGGTCAGGCAGCTCGTTCTGGACACCGTCCTTGAAGGACTGGTGGAACAGGCCGAAGTGATACCGCAGGCCGACACCGTCGCCGGGCAGGTTCAGCGTGGCGAGGGAGTCAAGGAAACAGGCGGCCAGACGGCCCAGCCCGCCGTTGCCAAGGCTTGGCTCCGGCTCGACCTCCTCAATATCGGACAGTTTTTTCCCGGCAGCGGCCAGCGCGGCGCGGGTGTCGTCGTACAGCCCTAAATTGATAAGGTTGTTGGACAGCAGCTTGCCGATCAGAAACTCGGCGCTGATATAGTAGAGCTTGCGGCCCGTGACGGGACGGACGCGGGCGGCGCTCTGTTCGCGGACGATGTCCAGCAGGGCCAGATAGATTTCCTGATCCGTGCAGGCGGTCAGGGGCTTGTTGGTTCTGGCTTCCATCGAAGCAGTCATATTCATAAGAGGTTCCCTCCATTCGTGTATGGGCTTCTTGGGTACAACTTGGTTATACCACACAAAACGTGCATCTGACTTGCAAAATACCCGCAACTTATGGTACAATACTATCATGCGAGGTGAAAATATGGCGAAACAAGAGCGTTTACGCGAAGCAAAGCAACACGGGGCCGCGTGGTTCCCGTTCAATATCTACCCGTGCACGATCCCGAAGGACTTCCCGCAGGTGGCGCTGCACTGGCAGGACAGCATGGAGCTGGTCTTTGTCAAAAAAGGGCGCGGCATCGTGCAGGCCGGGCTGACGACCTACACGGCACAGGCGGGCGACATTTACGTGTTTGCCCCCGGCGTACTGCACGCCCTGCGCCAGCTGCCCGGCGAGGCAATGGAATATGAAAACATCATCTTTGAGCTGGAGCTGCTGGGCGGCGCCGGTGACATCTGTGCCGAGAAGTACCTGCTGCCGCTGCAGAGCGGACGTCTGGCTCTGCCCATGCGCCTTGGCCCGGAAGACTGGGGCTACAACTGGGCGGTGCGGTGCCTGCACGCGGCGGAGGAATTCAACAAGATCAAAGACGTGGGATATGAACTCTGTATAAAGGGCGAGCTGCTGCTGTTTCTGGCGGCGCTGGTGGGCCGCACCGGAGACCTGCCCCCTGCCGATACCCCCGATACCCGGCGGCTGAAAACCGTGGTGCAGCTTGTGAATGAGGGCTACGCGGGGGCGCTGCATGTGACCGACGCAGCGGCGGCCTGCGGATGCAGCCCCAGCCATTTTATGCGCTGGTTCAAGAAAATGACCGGCCAGGGCTTTACCGAATACCTGAACGAGCAACGCCTGAACGCCGCCGCCGATGCCCTGCGCAGCGGCAGCGACACCGTGCTGGCGATTGCGGAGCAATGCGGGTTTGAGAATTTGTCCTACTTCAACCGGCTGTTCAAAAAGCGGTACGGGATGACACCGCGGGAATACAGGGGGAGAAAATAAAAAAGGCTTCCCCCGCGGGGGAAGGTGGCCCGAAGGGCCGGATGCGGGGCGAGTCTGCGGCGAAATCCCGTGAACGGGTGGCTGCGGAAGCTTTGCCCTCATCCGTCCGCTTCGCGGACAGCTTCCCCCGCGGGGGAAGCCTGAAATTATGCCTTTTTGCTGTAATCCCGTGCGCCGTAAATTGCCGTGCCGACGCGGACGATGGTCGCGCCCTCGGCGATGGCGGCGGCGTAGTCGTGGCTCATGCCCATGGACAGAATGTCCATCTGTGCCCGGTCATAGTGCCGGGCGTCGGCTCTGGCCAAAAGCTCCCGCATCTGTGCAAAAAAGCGGCGGGTCTCGGTGTCGTCGGCGTCGGCGGGCGGGATCGCCATCAGGCCGCGCAGACGGATGTGCTCCCTGGCGGCGGCAGCCTCCAAAAGCGGGAACAGGCTGTCGGCGTCCACGCCGCTCTTGCTGGCCTCCTCGCCGATGTTGATCTCGACGAGAATGTCCTGCACCAGCCCCAGACGGGCCGCGGCGGCATCGATCTTATCCAAAAGGCGCGTGCTGTCCACGCTCTGGATCAGCGCGGCGCGGCCTACGACCTTGTTGACCTTGTTCGTCTGTAAATGCCCGATGAAGTGCCCGGGCTTGCCGTTGTAGGCGTTTGCGTCGGTCTTTTCGACCAGCTCCTGCACATGGTTTTCACCGAAAAGGTCAATGGGCAGGTCGGCGCTGTAGCGCACCTCCTCCACCGTGCGGGTCTTGCAGGCGGCGCAAAGGCGCACCTCTGCCGGGTCGCGGCCTGCGGTCTTGGCGGCAACGGCCATCGTCTCACGGATCTTCGCGACGGCCTCGGCCATCTGCTGCTTCTGGGCTTCGGGAATCATCGCACTTCCTCCTGACTGTAAACGGCGCGGGAACCGCCGATGAACGGCGGACGGGTGCGGGCGCAGAGCAAAATTGCCTGCCCGATGTGGTCCATCGACAAGCGCACCGGCACAGCCACGCGGCGCAGGTGCATACCGATCAGCGTACCGCCGATGTCCATGCCCGCGGCGGCCCTGACCTCCTCCACAAGGACGGGGTCGTTAAAGCGCTGCCAGCAGTTCGTGGCCCAGCTGCCGCCCGCGTGGGGCTGCGGAATGGCCGAGACGATCTGATAGCCGTTGGCCTTCGCGGCCTCGCGCTCAATGACGATAGAACGGTTCAGATGCTCACAGCACTGGGCGGCCAGATAGACGCCCTGCTCCTGCAATGGCGGCAGCACGCCCGCCAGCACGGCAGCGGCAGCCTCCATGCTGGAATCCTTGCCGATGCGCCCGCCCATGATCTCGCTGCTGGAGCAGCCGACCACAAAAATGTCCCCGGTCTCAAGATGCGCAGCCTGCAGCAGTTCTTCCACAGCCTGCCGCGCCTGCGCCGTAAGTTTTGCATAATCCACAGGTAATGCCCCCTTTGGTTACTATTATAGCAGGGGTGTCAATAAAAGAAAAGCCTTCCCCCGCGGGGGAAGGTGGCCCGTAGGGTCGGATGAGGGCGACCCTGCGGATGCTGCTCATAAATAGGTGGCTCAGACTGTCGAGAAACTCTTGTAGGGGCGAGCATTGCTCGCCCGTGCCCGTTTGCCTTGCAAGAAACTATCCAGAAAAATGCGTTGCTGCGGTAAGTTGGCGGGCGACCAATGGTCGCCCCTACACACAATAAGGCGGGAATGCAATTCTTTTGACGGTCTGAATCGACAGCGTGCAACGGATTTGGCACACTGTCGACTTTTTTGTTTTGGGCTTACGCCGTCACATCCTCAAACTGACTGTTGTACAAATCGGCATAGAACCCGCCGGCTTCGATCAGCTCGTCGTGCGTTCCCTGCTCGACAATGTCGCCCTCGCGCATGACCAGAATCAAATCGGCATCGCGGATGGTGGACAGGCGGTGCGCGATGACGAAGCTCGTGCGGCCCTGCATCAGGCGGTCCATAGCGGTCTGGATGCGCTGCTCGGTGCGGGTGTCAACGCTCGATGTCGCCTCATCAAGGATCAGGATGCGGTTGTCCGCCAAAATCGTGCGGGCAATCGTCAAAAGCTGCTTCTGGCCTTGGCTGACGTTGGAGGCGTCCTCGTTCAGCTCCATCTGGTAGCCGCCGGGCAGCGTGCGGATAAAGTGGTCGGCGTTTGCAGCCTTCGCGGCGGCAATGACCTCCTCGTCCGTGGCATCCAGACGGCCATAGCGGATGTTCTCCATGATCGTGCCCTTGAACAGCCAGGTATCCTGCAGCACCATGCCGAAGCCCTCGCGCAGGTCGCTGCGGTCAAAGTCCCTGACGTTGTGGCCGTTCAGCAAGATTTCGCCGGAATCCACATCGTAGAACCGCATGAGCAGCTTGACCATTGTGGTCTTGCCCGCGCCGGTGGGGCCGACGATGGCGACCTTCTGGCCGGGCTTGACATTGCAGCTGAAATTGTGGATGACGGTCTTTTCCGGCGTGTAGCCGAACTTTACATGGTCAAACGTGACCTGACCGTCGATGCAGGCGGGGTCGGCGCGGCGGGCGGGGTCGGCCAGCTGGTCCTCCTCGGGCTCGTTCAAAAATTCAAAGACGCGCTCGGCGGCGGCAGTCATGCTTTGCAGCATGTTGGACACCTGCGCCAGCTGCTGGATGGGCTGGGTGAAGTTCTTGACGTACTGGATGAATGCCTGAATATCGCCGATGGTGATGGTGCCCGCAGCGGCAAAAATGCTGCCGACGATGGCAACGGCCACATAGCCCAGGTTGCCCACAAAGTTCATGATGGGCTGCATCAGACCGGACAAAAACTGCGATTTCCACGCGGATTCGTACAGCTTATCGTTTGCGGCGTTGAAGTCGTCCAGCACGGCGGCCTCGCGGTTGAACGCCTTGATGACGTTGTGGCCGGAGTAGACCTCCTCGACCTGGCCGTTGACAACGCCCAGTGTCGCCTGCTGCGCCTTGAAATACTTCTGGCTGAACTTGACGACCACCAGCACCAGCGCCAGCGAGACCGGCAGGATCAGCAGGGCAATCAGCGTCATTTTAGGGCTGATGGACAGCATCATGATGAGCACGCCGACCATCGTCGCAACGCTGGTGATCAGCTGGGTCACGCTCTGGTTCAGACTCTGGCCCAGCGTATCCACGTCGTTTGTAATGCGGGACAGCACCTCGCCGACGGTGCGCTTTTCAAAGTAGGCCAGCGGCAGGCGGTTGATCTTTTTGCTAATCTGGTCGCGGAAGTCGTAGCAGACCTTCTGCGACAGGCCGGACATGAGCCAGCCCTGAATGAAGCTGAACGCCGCGGACAGCAGGTACATGCCCAGCAGGAACAGCAGCACCTTGCCGATGTAGGCAAAGTCGATGCCGCCCACGCCGCGCAGCTTGGCGATCCAGCCGGTGGCCAGCGCCGTGGTGGCCTTGGCCAGGATCTTCGGCCCTGCAATGTTGAAAATGGTTGACAGAACAGCAAAAACAATAACGACGACCAGCGACAGCTTATACTTGCTCATGGCGGCCAGCAGCTGGCGCAGCGTGCCCTTGAAGTCCTTGGCGCGCTCCGTCGTCATGCGTCCGGGTCTTGGCATATCACTCACCCTCCTTCTGCAAATTCAGTTCTTTCTGGCTCAGCTGGCTGCGCGCAATTTCCTGATACGCGGGGCAGCTTTCCATCAGCTGGGCATGGGTGCCCTTGCCGACGAGGCGCCCCTCATCCAGCACCAGGATCTGGTTCGCGTGCAGCACGGTGGAGATGCGCTGCGCCACAATAATGACCGTGGCGTTGTCAGTTTTAGCCTTCAGCGCACGGCGCAGCGCCACGTCGGTCTTGTAGTCCAGCGCCGAGAAGCTGTCGTCAAACAGATAGATCTGCGGGTGCTTGGCAATGGCGCGGGCAATCGAAAGGCGCTGCTTCTGCCCACCGGAGACGTTGCTGCCGCCCTGGGCAATCGGGCTGTCGAAGCCCTCAGGCTTGGCGGAGATGAACTCCGTGGCCTGGGCAATCTCGGCGGCCTGCTCTGCGTCGGCGTCGGTGATGTGGTCGCCGCCGAACTTCAGGTTGGATGTGATCGTGCCGCTGAACAGCACGCCCTTCTGCGGCACATAGCCCAGCTCGTCGTGCAGCTGTGCCTGGGTCATGTCGCGCACGTCAACGCCGTCAATCGTCACGCTGCCCTCGGTCACATCGTAGAAGCGCGGGATCAGGTTGAGCAGCGTAGATTTGCCGCAGCCCGTGGAGCCGATGATAGCCGTTGTCTCGCCGGGTCTGGCCGTGAAGCTGATGTGCTCGAGCGCGTCCTCGTCGGAGCCGGGATAGCGGAAGCTGACGTCATGGAACGCCACAACGCCGTGAGTGCCGTCCGCGGGCAGTGCCTTGGGCGCAGCGGGGTCATGGATGGTCGAGGGGGTCTTGATGACCTCGTCAATGCGGTCCGCAGCCACACCGGCGCGGGGCAGCATGACGGCGACCATCGAGAGCATGAGGAACGACATGACGATCTGCATCGTGTAGGTGATGAACGCGATCATCTCACCCACCTGCATGTTGCCCAGATCCATCGCCTTGCCGCCGAACCAGACGATGAGCAGGCTCGTGCCGTTCATGATGAGCGTCATAAACGGCATCATGGCGACCATCGTGCGGTTGGTGAACAGCTGGGTCTTCATCAGGTCGGTGTTGGCCCTGTCAAAGCGCTTTTCCTCAAATTCCTCGCGGCTGAACGCGCGGATGGGCATAATGCCGGTCAGGATTTCGCGGCTGACAAGGTTCAGCCGATCCACCAAAACTTGCATTTGCTTGAATTTCGGCATGGCTACGTTCATCAAAACGGCGATGAGCGCCAGCAGTGCGGCCACGGCCACAAAGATGATCCATTCCAGCCCTGTGTTGCCGCTGGCAACGTGCATGATGCCGCCAATGCCCAAAATGGGCGCGTAGGCTACCATGCGCAGCAGGATCACGCAGACGAACTGCACCTGCTGGATGTCGTTCGTGGTGCGGGTAATCAGCGAAGCAGTGGAAAATTTTTCGATTTCGGAGTTGGAGTAGCCGACGACGGTCCTGAACACGTCGCGGCGCAGGTCACGGCCAATGGCGGCGGAGACGCGGGACGCGATAAAGCCGACGGCGACGGCCACGGCAACCATGAGCAGCGTTAAAGCCAGCATCTGGCCGCCCGTGCGCAGCAGATAGGACATTTGCACGTCATGGGCAATGCCCTGAGCGTCATATTCCAGCGCGACGAGCAGCATGGCCTGGCTGGACAGGCTGTCGGCGACGGTCTCGTCCAGCTGGGCGAGACCGTCCGTCAGCTGGTTCTGCAGCATTTCCCGTGCGCCGGGGGCCTGGGACGCGGCGGCCAGCTGCGTGGCGACGGCGTCGAGGTCATAGGCCGTGGGGAACACAGTGTCGGTGGTACCGGCGGCAGTGGCGGCATTCTTCGCCGCGGCCATGTACAGCACAACGTCCGGCGTTGTGAACGCATTTTCCAGCGCGGCGGTGTCCGCGTCCGGGTTCAGTGTGCGCATACCGTCCGCGTCGGGGTCGGAGTAGGCTTCGTCCGCCAGTGCGGCGTCGTCCTCGGACATGAGCAGCTCGAGCGCCTGCAGCGTTGTGCTGCGGACGGTGTCGGGCACGGGGCTTTCAATGCCGCCCTGCTGGATGCCGGTGTCCACAATTTTGCTTGTGTAGTCAGGCAGGCTTAAATCGCAGTATGCCTGCACGATGAGCAGCGCAACGACGGCCAGGCAGGCCGCCCAGTGCCGCCCCAGCTGCTTAAAAATTTTCGTCATGCGGGGGTTCTCCTTTCAAATCGGTTTTCATAGCGGCGTTCTCGGCCTCGATGGCGGCGAGCAGAGCGTCCTTTACGGCGTTGGCCTGCGCCAGCTGCTCCGGGGTCAGCCGCGCCATGATGCGGGCAAAGTAGTCGTTCATGGCCTGCTCATTGACTTTGCGGGCGCGCTCCCCTGCCGGGGTGATGCGCACCAGCGTCTTGCGGCGGTCCTTAGGGTCTGTCTCGCGGACGATGTGGCCGTCCTGCTCCATCTGACGCAGCCCGCGGGAAATCGCCGGCATCGGCTGGTGCATCTGCCGCGCAATGTCCGAGACATAGATCGCGCCGTCGCAGCCGTGCTGCTCAATGAGATTGTACAGACTTTGCAGCATGCCATAGCGGCATTTGGGCTGCCCGGCCAGTGCCATGCGCATCCCGCGCTTGGACAGTGTGTGCAGCCGCGCCACAAAGCGGAACACCCCGCTCAGATAAGGGGTTTCAGCGCCCATTGGTGAACACCTCCTGTTAATAGTTGACTTATGTTAATTATTAAAACATGATAATAATACACCCTCCTGCACCGCGGTGCAAGAGGGTGTAAGGAAGTTTTAAGATTTGTTCATAAAGTGGGGAGGCTTTAGGCTTATTCCTTCACACACGCAAGATTGCTCAGCGTCACACCCTTGCACAGCCCCAGCGGCAGGGCGACGGACGGCTTGGTGATGGTAATATCCTTAAAGACAATGTCCTCGACCTCATAGCCCGGCTTGTCAAAGCCCGCGATCTCGATCGGGGCGGCATCGTGTCGGCTGCGGTCATGGTCCAGCACCTCGGCGGTCAGGGTCAGCCGCTCAAAGAAGCAGTGCTCGAGCTTCGGCGGGGCACCGGCGGGCATACCGTCGTCATTGTACGGTACGCTGTGCAGCATGACGCGGGGCGTGATGCAGTCCCGCACGGTCACGCCGCGCACATAGCCGCCGCGCTTGGGCGTGGCCTTGATCTCAATGCCGGACAGCGAGTTCGCCAGATCACAGTCCCAGATCTGCACGTCCTCCACGCCGCCGCTCATCTCGCTGCCGATGCAGATGCCGTGGCCGCAGTCGCTGCGGCAGTCAAACACCCGGATATGCGCGCAGGGACGGTTGATTTCGTTGCCCTCGGGGTTCTTGCCGCTCTTGATGGCGACAGCGTCGTCCCCCGTGAAGAACTCCGACGCAAACAGCGTGCAGTTCGTCGAGGAGTCCGGGTCCCAGCCGTCGCCGTTCCAGACGCCCTCGGACACAAAGGTGCAGTGGTCGGTCTGGATGTCGTCGCAGTAGATCATGTGGACGTTCCAGGACGGGCCGTTTTTCAGCGTGATACCGCTGATCCAGACGTTCTCACAGTTGCTTAAATTGATAAGCCGCGGGCGGACGCGGCTCGGGATCGTGTCGCTGTTCTCGCAGCTTTCGACGAGCTCCCGGTTGTCGTCCAGAAAGCTCTTGATGCGGGCACGCTCGTCCTCAATGATCTTGCGGGCCAGCTCCTGCCCGCCGCCGCAGATCGTGCCCCTGCCGCGGATGATGATATTGCGGCAGTTCGGGCCGGTCTTGTGGTTCATGTCGCCCGCGTTCAAAAGGCTTGAGTAGCAGCGCATTTCGGTGCCCTCAAATCGGCTGGGGATGCGGGGCGAATAGTCGTGAATGTTCGTTGTGCCCTGCAGGACCGCGCCCTTGGCCAGATAAATTTCCAGATCGCTGTGCAGCCGCAGTGCGCCAGTCAGGAAATCGCCCGCCGGCACGTACAGAATATCGTCCGCGCCGCAGTCGTTGATGGCCCGCTGTAAATTGTCGGTGTTCAGGATATGGCCGTCGCCCTTGCAGAAGTAGGGCGCGGCGGTAATGTCGATGCGGCGTTTTTCCCTGCCGAACTGCAGCGTGGCCGAGCCGATGCAGTAGCTGCCGCTGACCACGTCCACCCGGAAGGAACTGCCGTAGCTCAGCCCCTCTATCGTAAAATGGGTGCGGTCTGTGCGGCCAATGGCCTCGCCGTTCAGGGAGACCGTGTATTCCGCCCCGCTGGGCGCGGCGGCGGGCTTATCCCAGTACAGCACCGCGTAATCTTCGGTGCAGCGTATATTCAAATTGCCTTGTTTCATGGTGACGTCCTTTGGTTATGGGGAGTTTGCTCTTTCTTACATATTGTACCACAGTGTGCGCGTTTATCCAAGACTTGGGGGTGACAAAATACGCGGGCTGAAACGCCGCAGGTTTTTACACTTTGCAAGGTTGACATTTATAATCACATCTGCATAGTGGGGATATAGAGAAGTAGGGGCCGGGCATGCCCGGCCCGCGGCTTTGCCCATAGAACTCGTTTACGGGCGAGAGAGGAACGATACATGTTAAACCGGTTTTCACGCACGCAATTACTGCTCGGCAAGGAGGGCATGGACCGGCTGTTTTGCTTTTGTGCGGGATGTATGGTACAATAGGGAAACACGGTAGGGGCCGGGCATGCCCGGCCCGCGGCCTGCCTATAAGCGGGCGTCCCCCGTGAAGCTGCGGGCCGCACATGTGCGGCCCCTACTGCGCGGCGATTTATACTGCACGAAAGGAGCTGCCATGGACAAGGCTATATTTGAAACGGCCCATCTGGCGGCCCTGAACGACCAGCAGCGCGCGGCGGTGGAGGCGGTCAACGGCCCGGTGCTGCTGCTGGCGGTGCCGGGCAGCGGCAAAACCACCGTGCTCATCACCCGGCTGGGCTATATGACCGAGGTCTGCGGCATTGCGCCGGAAGCCATCCTGACAATGACCTACACCGTCGCCGCCACGCAGGAGATGCGCGCCCGGTTCGCGGCGCGGTTCGGCGGCGAATTGGCCGCACGGCTGGAGTTCCGCACCATCAACGGTGTGGCGGCGCGCATCATCGCGCTGTACAGCCGCATGTATGGCCGTACTCCGCCGGAGCTCATCCGCAATGAGAGCGAGACCACGCCGCTGCTCATGCGGCTATGGCAGGACACAAACCACGAGTACCCCGCCGAGAGCACGGTCAAGGATCTGCGCACGGCCATCACCTACATTAAAAATATGTGCTTGACCGACGCGGAATTGGACGAACTGGAAACCGATATTGAGAATCTGCCCGACCTGTACCGCGGCTACCAGAAGGCGCTGAAGGCCGCGCACAAAATGGACTACGACGACCAGCTCTGCTTTGCGCTGCAAATCCTGCGCGGTGCGCCCGCGGTTGCGGCGGCGTTCCGCAAACGGTACAAGTATTTCTGCGTCGATGAGTCGCAGGATACGTCCAAGGTACAGCATGAAATTATCCGCGTGCTGGCGCAGGAAAGCGGCAATATCTTTATGGTCGGCGACGAGGACCAGAGCATTTACGGCTTCCGCGCCGCCTACCCCCAGGCGCTGATGGACTTTGAAAAGACCTATCCCGGCGCACAGATTTTGCTGATGGAGCAGAACTATCGCTCCACAGAGCCGATTCTGGAGGCTGCCAACCGCTTTGTGGCGCGCAACCGCTATCGCCGCCCCAAAACCATCGCACCGACGCAGGGCCCCGGCGCACCGCTGCAGATCGTCACCGTGCCGCGCCGCGCCGACCAGCTGCCATTCTTGTTTGAGACGGCGCAGCACTGCGATACCGGGACGGCGGTGCTGTTCCGCAACCACGAGAGCGCACTGCCCATCATCGACCTGTGCGAGCGGCGGGGCATCCCCTACGCCTGCAAGGCAGTGGACCAGACCTTTTTTACCAACAAGATCGTCCGCGATGTGACCGATATTTTCACGCTGGCCGCACACCCCGCGGATGGGGAAACTTTTCTGCGCTGCTACTACAAATTCGGCGTGCCCGTCACCCGCGCACAGGCGCTGTTTGCCTGCAATCAGGCGCGGCAGTACGGGCAGGGTTGCTGGACGGCCCTGCTGAATGAGGACAGCATCCGTCCACGCACCCGCGCCGCCATGGCTGACGTGGCGGACGGTCTGGCGCGTCTGCCCAAAATGGCCGCGGACGATGCGGTGCGGTTCCTGGCCGACCAGCTGGGCTACGGCAAATATCTGGACAAAAACGGCATGGACCGCACGAAACTGGCTGTGCTGGAAATGCTCGGCGCACAGGAGCCGACGCCGCGACACCTGCTGCGGCGGCTGGAAAAGCTGCGCAGCATCATACAAAACCATGAAAATCCGCCCGGGTGCAGGTTTTTGCTTTCGACGATCCACTCGGCCAAGGGGCTGGAATATGACCGGGTCATTTTGTTGGATGTGCTGGACGGCATTCTGCCCGCCAAGCCGGAGCTGTGCTGCCGCACGCCCGGCGAGACACAGCAGTATGAGGAGGACCGACGGCTGTTTTACGTGGCCATGACCCGCGCGCGGCAGCAGCTGGTGCTGTTTGACTGCGCGGCGGAGCGCTCGACCTTTGTGGATGAGGTGCTGTCCGGTCTGCCCGGCCACCGCAAACGCCACGACGCCGAGCCCGCGGGCCGCCGCACACCCCCGCCCGCGGCACGCGCCCCGCTGCCGCCTGTGGATGTGGACAGCATCACCGCCGTTGGTGCCCATGTGCGGCATGCCGTCTTTGGCCCCGGCACCGTGGAAAGCGTTGCGGGGCGCCGCGTGACCGTGCGCTTTACGGCAGGTCCGCGCACACTGGACGCCCAGGTCGTCGCGGAGCGGCATCTGATGTGGGCGGAGTGAAAAGCTCTTGCCTCCCTCTGCGAGGGAGGTGGCCCGTAGGGCCGGAGGGAGAGAACTTTGCCATGACCCGAAATATTTCGGATAACCGCGAAGCTCTCTCCCCCACCGCCTGCGGGCGGAGCCCCCTCGCAGAGGGGGCCAAGGAAGTGAGGTATTTTGATGAAAAAAATTCTGCTTCTCGCCACAGGCGGGACGATTGCAAGCCGCCCTACGGCGGCGGGCGGGCTGGCCCCGGCCATCACGTCAGAGGAGCTGCTGGCCTGCGTGCCCGAGCTGGCTGACCTGTGCGAAGTCAGCGCTGTGCAGGTGTTCAACCTGGATTCGACGAACGTCGGCCCCGCGCAGTGGCAGAGCATCGTGCGCTGCATCAAAGAAAATTATGATGCCTGCGACGGTTTTGTCATCGCCCACGGCACAGACACGATGGCCTACACCGCCGCGGCGCTCAGCTACATGGTGCAGAACAGCGCGAAGCCCGTTGTGCTGACCGGCAGCCAGAAGTCCATCTACAACCGCGATACCGACGCGCGCAACAACCTCTACCGCGCGTTCGTCTACGCGGTCAGTGACGGCGCATGGGGCGTGCAGCTGGTGTTTGATAACAAGGTCATTCTGGGCACACGCGCGCGCAAGACGCGGACGCGCAGCTTCAATGCGTTTTCCAGCATCGACTACCCCGAGACCGCGGTGTTCCGCGATACGCGGCTGGTGACGTTTCTGCGCCGCCCCGCGGACCAGCCGCCCGTGCGGTTCTATGTAAGGCTTGAACCTGCCGTTTTTGTGCTGCGGCTTGTGCCGGGCATGCGGGCGGACATCATCCCGCTGCTGGCCCCGCACTACCGCGCACTGGTGCTGGAGAGCTTCGGCGTCGGCGGCCTGCCGGGCGGGGAGCACGGCGAGATGTTCGCCGCTCTGCGCCGCTGGTGTGAGAGCGGGCGGCTGGCGGTGTTTACCACGCAGGTCCCGCATGAGGGGTGTGACCTTGCCGTCTATGAGGTGGGCCGCGCCGTCGGTGAGCTGCCCGGCGTCCTGGAGGCCCGCGACATGACCCCCGAGGCTGTCGCTGTCAAGCTGATGTGGGCGCTGGGCCAGACCGGGGACCGGGAGAAGGCGGCACGGCTGTTTGAGACGCCGATTGAATACGACATAATGTAAAGATGAGAAGCTTCTCCCCCGTGAGCAGGCGTTAGAAAGCAAAGGCTGCCCCGGGCATGACCGGAGCGCAAATCAAGGTGCTTGGGAAGGCTATGTGTTACGCCCTGCGCGGCTGGACGGGGTAAATAGGAAACGCCGCGCGGTAGGGGCCGGGCATGCCCGGCCCG
>ERZ1027095.279-NODE-279-length-17378-cov-9.285055_pt1 | contig 17378 bp, 9 predicted proteins | sample MGYA00519409_ERZ1027095 | MGnify/ENA primary metagenome ERZ1027095 (study PRJEB26926, sample SAMN06164650) | human gut metagenome | biome: ENVO:00009003; feature: ENVO:2100002; material: ENVO:00002003 | host: Homo sapiens | place: USA | collected 2012 ... | reverse complement strand
GTTCATATTTCCTGCATCGCGAAGCGTGTTGCTGGGAACGGAGTGAACAGTAACTATATTTTATCATCATAATAATAAGAGAAAATGATAACAATAATAAGGAGTATTGTAACTGTGAAATTGCTGAACAGTTGCAAATATCAGAGGATATCAACAATATGACAGATAAGAAAAACGGCAGAGAATATCTGGGCTATGTGCTGGAAAAATTAAAAGAACGTATCACAGAAATCAGCCTTTCTCTGGTGGAAGGCCAGAAAGAGATTGAGGGAATGCATGAGTATTACTGGGAAAATTATACAGAGATGGACCAGTATGGTTATGAGAATTATGATAATCAGCAGGCATTGTTCCGCCAGATTTCCGCAAATGAAGAGCAGCTGATCCTGAAACAGAGATTTCGCAGAATGGCAGATTCTCCATTCTTCGGAAGAGTGGATTTCATTTACGAAGGAGAGGACGAACCGGAGATCTTTTATATTGGAATTGGAAATTTTGCAGAGAAAGCAGGGCATATTCCATTAGTATACGACTGGCGTGCTCCGGTAAGCGGTCTGTTTTATGACTATGACAAAGGACCGGCTTCTTATGAGGCTCCCATGGGTGAAATCCATGGCGAGGTTGCTTCGAAATGGCAGTATAAGATCCGCAACGGAAAAATGATCTACGAATTTGAGAGTGATGTGAAGATCGATGATGAGATCCTGAAAGCAGAGCTGGGAAGTAACGGTGAGGTACAGCTTAAGAACATTATCCGTACCATTCAAAAGGAGCAGAATGCCATTATCCGAAATACCAAAGACAGGATCATGGTGATCCAGGGTGCAGCAGGAAGCGGGAAAACTTCCGTGGCGCTTCACAGGATCGCCTATCTTCTCTACCATGACAGACAGAATCTGAAGTCTTCCAATATTCTGATTCTGTCACCAAATGGAGTGTTTTCCGATTATATTTCCCATATCCTTCCTGAACTGGGAGAAGAGAATATTAAGGAAATGAGCTTTGATCTTTTTGCTTATAAGCAGCTTCGGGATACAGTTTCTGACTGCGAAGACCGCTATGATGAAATTGAACGCAGAATCCGTTTTCCGCAGAAAGCTTCTCTTGCAGAGGAGAAACAGTCCATGGAATTTATAAATCTTATGGAACGCTATCTGGTGGAACTGGAAGACCGTCTGATGAATTTTAAAGATGTGGAATATAAGGGATTTGTAAAGACAGAATCAGAGATTATTGAATTATTTTATTTCAAATTCCAGGATTTTCCACTGCTCTCAAGGATGGATGCAGTTGCAGATTATTTTATTGACGAGGTGGAAACTCTGCGGGACCGTGATCTGGCAGATGATGAGAAAGACCTGATCCATGAGAAATTCATGAAGCTGTATGTGACCGGAGATCTTTATGTGATCTACAGTCAGTTCCTGAAAGAAAATGGATACAAAGGACTTCCGCGTGTTTCTTATGAGAAAAGAAAGCTGAAATATGAGGATGTTTATCCTGTTCTTTATCTGAAATATCGTTTGCAGAGCCAGCAGGGAAGAAGCAATATCAAGCATCTGGTGGTAGATGAGATGCAGGATTACTCAAGGCTTCAGTATGAGATCATTCAGAGGATTTTCTCCTGCAGAATGACGATCCTGGGTGACCGGGCACAGACTATGGATGATAAACAGCAGGATGTGCTGAAATTTCTGCCGAAGATTTTCGGGAGGGATATCCACAAGATCATTATGAATAAGAGTTACCGTAACACCATAGAGATTGCGTCTTATGCAAATCAGCTTGCGGGTATTGAAGATATGGAACTCTTTGAACGTCATGGTGCTCCGGTGGAGGAGAAAATATTTGCAGATATGAGCCATGCTGCGGAAGAGATTGCAGAAACTCTGAAACTCGGCGAAGAAGAATATGAAACAGCAGCGGTTGTCCTGCGTACAGAGAAAGAAGCAGAACATATGTGGCTTCTTCTGAAGGAAATTCTGGGAGAAAAAGGATTTGATATAAAAGAACGTCTGTCTTATCTGGACAGAAACAGCACAAGCTTTAAGAAAGGTCTTACAGTTACGACATTCTATCTGGCAAAAGGTCTGGAATTTGATCAGGTATTTGCAGTATTTCCGCAGAAAGATCAGACACCGCTTGTGTGTCAGGCGAGATATATCGCTGCAACAAGAGCCCTTCATGAACTGCATATGTATGAAGTGGAAAAATAAAAAAGGAATCTCTCAGTTACAGAGGAAAAAAGATAAATGGTATGATGAAGCAGAAAAATGGCGTTATGACAGACTATGTAAAACGCAGAAGGCTGAGAAATCGACATTGACATCTATGTAATGAAACTGTAAAATATATAATGTCAGTGGCAAAATACCTTTTGTCCCTGACACCATATTTTATAAAGTACGGAACAGTTATAATAATATCAGAGAGAGGCTTCCTCTCCTGACCTGATATCAAATATTACCTGAAGACTATATACCTATTCTAAGGAGGATATTATGAAAAATAAAAGAGTACTAATGTTATTGGCCTTAACAGCTGTATTATCTGTTTCCATGACTGCATGTAACTTTGGAGGCGGCAGTGACGAGGATTCAAGTGTGGTACAGGTAACTCCTACACCGGAGCCAACCAAAGCAGCGAAAGCAACTCCTACCCCTGCACCGGCCAATGCCCAGAATACTACCTATACATCTAAGAACAAAGCAGTATCCATTAAACTTCCGGATGCGACATGGGCGAATAAATCAGATTCTGACGATATGTTAAGCTTCGAGTCACCGAAACAGGGCAAACTCCTGATCCTGCATGGTTCTGGTGAGGAGGATATGTCTGTGGCGATCATTCCAAGTTCACAGGATACAGCCTCTGCACTTGTAAAGGCAGATAATCTTGTAGAAGGTACAGATTTTGAGATCCAGGATTATAAATCAGAGGAAGTCAGCGGTGTAAATGTTTACAGCTATACAGTTCATTACCTCACTGATAAGAGTGACTATAAATATGTTGTAAATAAATATTTCACAGATAATACAACAGAATTTTACAGTGTTGCAGGTTCTGTAAAGGATGAGAAAGCACTGGCAGGAATCAAGACTTCTGTTGATTCATTCACTATTTCCGGTGATTCTGTACTGAAAGCAGTAGCAACAGGAAAAACTTCAGAAACTACAGCAGGTACAACTGCGGACGGCACTTCAGGAACTACAGGAACAGCGGCTGCAGGTACAGACCAAACAGCATCCGGCAGTTCATCAGATGGAAGTTCTTCAGCAGGTACAGACGGTTCTTACAGTGATACTTCATCGGGCGGTTCATCAGATTACAGTTCTTCAGACTATACTTCTGATGGCAGCAGCGACGGATCTTATGATTATGACGATGGTTCCTCCAATGGATATTATGCAGACGGAACACCTGTAGGAACAGATGATCCGGACTATGATACAGATCAGACAAGAACTATTTACAGAAACTCCGACGGATATCCGCTTGTAATTTATCCGAACGGTGACGGTACATGGTGTGATGATGACGGAAATACCTATGATTTTGCTAATGGTGAGGACGTTTATGATGAGAACGGTGTTGACTATTACTATCATGGAGAACCGGCGTATGTCCGCTATATGCCTAAGAATCAGTAACAGAAAAGTTGAAAAGGACGGCTGCTGTAAAAAACAGTCGTCCTTTTTTGCGCTGACAGAGACCAACCTGTTATTTACATAAGAACGGATGTTGTGGTAGAATAGCAGGGAAAATATGTGTTGCTGTGAACGGAGTGAACAGTAAAACAGGTAGATAATGAGGGCTGATGAATGGAATCATATGGAAGATTTGCCGGTGTTTATGATGTTTTCATGGATAATGTAAACTATCGTGAATGGGCAGACTATATTATAGAAACACTGGCTCAGGACGGGATCAGGGATGGTCTGGTTCTGGAGCTGGGATGTGGAACAGGTACTGTGACAGAGATGCTTGCAGATGCCGGATATGATATGATCGGTATCGATAATTCTGAGGAGATGCTTGCAGAGGCTATGGAGAAGCGGGCAGAATCCGGTCATGATATTCTGTATCTTTTGCAGGATATGCAGGATTTTGAGTTATATGGTACGGTTCGCGCTGTGATCAGTGTCTGTGACAGTATGAATTATCTGACGGACGAAGAAGATCTGGAGTATCTTTTTGCGCTGGTAAATAATTATCTGGATCCGGGCGGACTGTTCATTTTTGATATGAATACGATCCATAAATACCGGGATGTGATCGGTGATACGACTATTGCTGAGGACAGAGAGGACGGAAGCTTTATCTGGGAGAACAGTTATGACAGGGAAAATGCCCTGAATGTATATGAACTGGCACTTTTTCTTCCAAGAGAAGACGGATTGTATGAGAAGTGTGAGGAGGAACATGTACAGAAAGCATATTCCATAGAAGCAATCAAGGCTATGATTGTGAAAGCAGGAATGGAACTGGTGGCAGTCTGTGATGCATATACTCATAATCCGGGTGATGAGAATTGTGAACGTCTGACTTTTGTTGCAAGAGAGCATGGAAAAAGTGCACAGAACGGATATCATGGAAGGATTCCGGAGAAACCTGAGACACATCGTGCGGATTGATGCGATTATAGCAAGCCTCTTAATTAATGCATTATTTACGGGAATTGCTATTGATTTGATGTTAAGCCATGAACAAAATGAAAATAATATGAAAGAAATAACAGGAGTAATAAACGAATGAACGATTATATTATCAGAGCAATTGCAGCGAATGATCAGATTCGTGCATTTGCGGCAGTTACTACAGAAACAGTAGAAACAGCGAGACAGGATCACAATACAAGCCCGGTTGCAACAGCGGCACTGGGACGTCTGCTTACAGCAGGTGCCATGATGGGTACCATGATGAAGGGGGATAAGGACATCCTCACACTTCAGATTAAGGCAGGAGGTCCTCTGGAAGGAATTACTGTGACAGCAGATTCCAAAGGTCGTGTAAAGGGATATGTGGGAAATCCTGATGTATGTATCCCGGCAAACAGCAAGGGTAAACTGGATGTTGCAGGTGCTGTCGGTATAGGATTTATGAATGTGATCAAGGATATGGGATTGAAAGAGCCTTATGTTGGACAGGTTGCGCTTCAGACCAGTGAGATCGCAGAAGACCTTACCTATTATTTTGCCACAAGTGAACAGGTACCGTCAGCAGTTGGTCTCGGAGTTCTTATGAATAAAGACAATACAGTACGTCAGGCTGGCGGATTTATCGTGCAGCTGATGCCGTTTGCAGAAGAAAGCACAATTGCTAAGCTTGAGGAAAATGTACAGAAAATCACATCTGTCACAAATCTTCTGGAAGAGGGACATACTCCTGAGAGTCTGCTTGAGAAAGTCCTGGAGGGCTTTGACATGGAGATCAATGAGAAAGTTCCTACGGAATTTTACTGTAACTGCAGCAGAGAAAGAGTGGAGAAAGCCCTGATCAGCATCGGAAGAAAAGAACTCAATGAAATGATTCAGGAAGGTAAGTCCATCGAGATGAACTGCCATTTCTGTAATAAGAATTATGAATTTACAGTGGAAGAACTGAAAGAAATCCTGCGTAAATGTAAATAAGAGATGCAAATGTACTGACAGATAGATCTGCCGGAGCACAGGGAAGAAGAGGTAGAAAATGAAAAACGGTTATATCAAAACAGCGGCCGCAACACCTTATATCACAGTTGCAGACTGCAATGCCAATGGAAATGAGATTATCAGACTGATCCATGAGATGGAAAAAGAACATGTGAAGGTTATGGTTTTTCCGGAGCTTTGTATCACAGGCTATACCTGTCAGGATCTTTTCCTGCAGAGACGTCTTCTCGACAGCGCCTGGGAAACTTTGCTGAAGATCACAAAGGAAACTGCTGATGTGGATGCCCTTGTTTTTGTAGGTGTGCCTTTCAGAAATCATGGAAAATTATATAATGTGGCAGCAGTTTTAAACAGAGGCGAGATCATTGGGCTGGTTCCGAAAACTTATCTTCCAAACTATGGAGAGTTTTATGAGCAGCGCCATTTTGCATCAGGTCTTGGATGTCTGGAATATGTGGATATTGAGGGAAAGAGAGTTCCTTTCGGAACAGATATTCTTTTTATCTGTGAGGAGGAGCCGGAGCTTGTGGCAGCAGCAGAGATCTGTGAGGATTTATGGGTGACACTGCCGCCAAGCGTTCTCCATGCACAGGCAGGAGCGAATCTGATTGTGAATCTGTCAGCCAGCAATGAGATGGTCGGAAAGGACAGCTACCGCAGAGATCTTGTTTCCGGACAGTCTGCACGTCTGGTGTGCGGATATGTATATGCAAATGCAGGAGAAGGTGAGTCCACACAGGATCTGGTCTTTGGCGGTCAGAATATGATCGCAGAGAATGGAGTGATCCTTGCAGAAGGAAAACGTTTCCACAATGGTATTGTATACAGTGAGATTGATGTGCAGAGGCTGAACGATGAGAGAAGAAGACTGACTACTTATCAGCCGGCTGACGACAGTGACCATATTAAAGTGAGCTTCCATCTGAATGTGGAAGAGACAAAACTGACCAGAAAATATTCGCAGTATCCTTTTGTACCTTCACGAAAAGAAGAAAGGGATATGCGTTGTGATGAAATCCTGAATATCCAGGCAATGGGACTTAAGAAACGTATGGATCATATCCATTGCCATAAGGCAACAGTGGGACTTTCCGGAGGTCTGGATTCCACACTGGCACTGCTTGTGATCGCAAGAGCCTTTGACCTTTCCGGTGCGGACAGAAAGGATATCCACTGTATTACCATGCCATGCTTTGGAACCACAGACAGAACTTATCAGAATGCCTGCAAATTAAGTCAGTGTCTGGGTGCGACTTTAAGTGAGATCAATATCAAAGAAGCAGTAAATGTACATTTCAGGGATATTGCTCATGATCCGTCTGTGCATGATGTGACTTATGAGAACAGCCAGGCAAGAGAGAGAACGCAGATCCTGATGGACAGTGCAAATCAGGATGGCTCGATTCTGGTGGGAACAGGAGATCTGTCTGAACTGGCTCTGGGATGGGCAACCTACAATGGTGACCATATGTCCATGTACGGCGTGAATGCTTCAGTGCCGAAAACTCTGGTGCGTCATCTTGTACGTTATTATGCGGATACCTGCAAAGATGAGAAGCTGACAGAGGTTCTTCTTGATATTCTGGATACACCGGTAAGTCCGGAGCTTCTGCCGCCTAAGGATGGCAAGATCGCACAGAAGACAGAAGATCTGGTGGGACCTTATGAACTTCACGATTTCTATCTGTACTATATGCTTCGTGCAGGATTTGAACCGGAGAAAATTTACAGGCTGGCATGTGAGACTTTTGAAGGAATGTATGATAAGGAGACAATCTTCAAATGGCTGAAAACCTTCTATTGGAGATTTTTTGCACAGCAGTTTAAACGTTCCTGTCTTCCGGATGGCCCGAAGGTGGGAAGCGTTGCGGTTTCACCGAGAGGTGATCTGAGAATGCCAAGTGATGCAAGTGTAGGAGTATGGCTGGAGCAGCTTGAAAATATGGATATTTAGAATCGCATAGCGGAGTGGATGATTCTATCCGCGTGATTTTGCATGGTGAAGCGGAGAACGATCAGTTGTTCTCCGCTTTTTTCAGTGCTGTTTCAATTGCATTCAAAAGAATCATGGAGGTATATTTCTGATCTTCGGAATATTGGATATTTTCCAGCGACTGGGAGGTATAGATCTGGCTGGCCAGTGATTCCAGAGCCGGTTCCATGAGAGGAAACATGGCTGCGGTGCTTTCGCTTAAATTTACCAGACGGATGGAAGTTACCCTGTCAGAGTCAACGGTTACTTCCAGGTCAAAGGTGTTTTCATTCAGGTCGATGGAGGAAGTATAAATTCCCGGTTTGTACAGGCTTTTGGCATCGGCTGAGGCACTTTTTTTCTGACCGGGTCCAAACATGAAAAAAAGTACAATAGCCAGGATGACAGCAAGAAGGAGAAAGATGCCGGTGTATATAACTTCCTTCATATGTAGGACTATGATTTTTGTTTTTGCACTCATGGTACACGCCTCCTGGATGGTTTTGTATATTCTATTACAGAAGTGCTTAAATTATGATATACTGAAACAACGAATGTGAGTAACCGACAGTAAGGAGAGAAGAATGTCATTACAGTTTATTATCGGCAGTTCCGGTGCCGGAAAGTCTTATTTTGCATATGAGAGAGTAATCCGGGAGTCCATGGAACATCCGGAGAGAAATTACTATATTATTGTTCCGGAGCAGTTTACCATGCAGACACAGAAGACGCTGGTGGAAATGCATCCGGGAAAAGGAATCCTGAATATTGACATCCTGAGCTTTGAACGTCTTGCGTACCGTGTATTTGAAGAAACCGGCGGAGATAACAGAAAGGTTCTGGAAGATACGGGAAAAAGCATGGTGCTGCAGAAAATGGTGCAGCAGCACAGAAAGGAACTTGCCTATCTGGGAAGTCAGATGAATAAGCCGGGATATCTGGATGAGGTGAAGTCTCTGGTTTCAGAATTTATGCAGTATGATATCAGAGAAGAGAATCTGGCAGAAATGAAAGAGAAGGCCAAAGATCAGCCATTACTTGAAATGAAGCTTAAGGATGTGGGAATCCTTTATCAGTCATTCAGGGAATTCCTGAAGGGGCATTATATGACAGGGGAAGAGGTGATGGATGTCCTGCTTAAACAGCTTCCTTTTTCCGAGAAACTTAAGGGAGCGGAATTTCTCTTTGATGGATTTACCGGATTCACGCCAATTCAGGTCAATGTGCTCAGGGAACTTCTGGTCATTGCTGACCGCATAAGTGTTACTGTGACTATGGACGAACGGGAGGATGCTTTTTCTCCGGGAAAACCTTATCAGCTTTTCTTTATGAGCAAGCAGATGATACGGACACTTGCAGGGCTGACCAGAGATCTGGAGGATCCGGTGTATCTGAAACCATCCGGACAGTCCCGGTTTGCACAGGCACCTGCCTTACAGTTTCTGGAGAAAAATATCTTCCGCTACAGAAAGGGCGTGTATGCCGAAGAACAGCAGGAGATAAAAATATTTACTGCGCCATCCCCCCTGGAAGAAATGCGGGAGGCTGCCAGAAGGATGTCAGAACTTGTGCGTACCTGCGGATACCGCTATGGTGAGATTGCAGTGATCACAGGAAATCTGGAAGAATATGCAAGACTTGCAGCACAGGTATTTGAGGAGGCAGATATTCCATATTTTATTGACGAGAAGCACTCGGTAATGATGAATCCTTTTGTGGAGTATCTGCGCGCTGCCATGGAGATGGCGGTACAGGGATTTCCTTATGAGAGTGTTTTCCGTTATCTCAGATGCGGGATGTCAGAAGTTACCAGAGAACAGGCTGATAAGCTGGAGAATTACGTGCTGGCGCTGGGAATCCGGGGATATAAGAAATGGTCTGAAAAATGGGTTCGTGTATACAGAGGAATGGAAGCGGAGAAGATACAGGAACTGAATGAGATCAGAGAAATCTTTGCGGAAGAAGTAAGGGAACTTGCACAGGGATTTGGTTCCGGGAAGAAGACAGTGGAAGAGTACTGCCGGATTCTCTGTGAGTTTATCCAAAAAAGCAATGTCTGGCAGAAACTGAAACGACAGGAGCGAAAGTTTAAAGAGTCAGGCGATAAAGCAATGGAAAAAGAATATAACCAGATTTATGGAATTGTGATGGACCTGCTGGATAAGATGGTTGAGATTCTTGGCGAAGAAACGGTAAACAGACAGGAGTTCCGACAGCTTCTGGAATCAGGACTTTCTCAGGCAAAAGTAGCGCTGATTCCGCCGAGCATAGATCAGGTAATGGTGGGTGATATGGAACGATCCCGCTTAAAGGAGATTAAGGCGTTGTTCTTTGTTGGCGTGAATGAGGGAAATATCCCAAAGAGCACACAGACAGGCGGAATCTTATCAGAGCTTGACAGGGATTTCTTCCAGGAGCAGGGAGTGGAACTGGCACCGGGGCCTAAAGAACTGATGAATATGCAGAGGTTTTATCTGTATCTGAATATGACGAAACCGGGAGAAAAGCTGATCCTCTCCTATAGTGATACCAATGCAAAAGGAGAAGGCATAAGTCCGGCATATCTGATCGGGAGTATACGCAGTCTGTATCCGAAGCTGGAAATTGAGGGTGGAGCCGGGGTCAGACCCCATAAAAATTCTATAAACAATTATTGTTATCCGGAAAATCCGGAAGCTGGGATTGATCTGTTTCTGGAGAAGCTGGTACAGGAGACAGAGAAAGAACATGAGGATATTCTGGAGCAGGCAGATGAGACGGATGCAGTGTTTGGAGAGCTTTACAGCTGGTATCTGCGGAATCCGGAATACAGAAGCAGAGTACAGAAGCTGGTACAGTCGGCTTTTGCCGGAAAACCAAAGGACATTATCAGCCAGAGTGTGGCGAAGGCATTATACGGAGAGGTTTCACCTTACAGTGCTACCAGACTGGAACGTTTTGCAGCCTGTGCATTTGCACATTTCCTTCAGTATGGAATGAAGCTTACCGAGCGTGTGGAATATGAGTTTAAACCTATGGATATGGGAAATGTTATGCATGAAGCACTGGAAAGCTTTGCAGAAGAAGTGCGAAAAAGAGGCATGAAATGGACAGAGCTGACAGAACAGGAACGGAATGAGATTGCGGACCGGTGTCTGGATAATATTGTGGCAGATTATGGAAATACGGTGCTCAAAAGCAGTGCCAGAAATGAATATATGATCGAGAGAACAAGGAGAATCCTCAGAAGGACGGTATGGGCACTTCAGAAACAGCTGGAACAGGGAGAATTTCAGCCAGAAGGCTTTGAGGTAACCTTCGGGGGAGGACGGATTGACAGAGTAGATATTATGGAAGATCAGAATAAGGTGTATGTGAAGGTGATTGATTATAAAACCGGAAATACATCCTTTGACCTGGTTTATCTGTATCATGGCCTGCAGTTACAGCTGATGATCTATCTGGATGGTGCTCTGCGTGTAGAGCAGAAGAAATATCCGGATAAGGAGATTATTCCTGCGGGAGTTTTTTATTACAATATCAAGGATCCTATGATCCAGGAGAAGATAGATGCGGATGTGGAAGCAGTCAGTGCAGGTCTTATGAAAGAACTGAAGATGAATGGGCTGGTTCAGGCAGATCCGGAGCTTGTGTACAGGATGGACAGCAGTCTTGGCTCCATTCCTGTCGCATTTAATAAGGACGGAAGCTTTCGCAAAAATTCTTCTGTGGCAGACAGAACACAGTTCGCAGTGCTTGGACGGTATGTAAGGACGAAGATTGAGAAGATAAGAAGTTCTATTCTGGAGGGAGATGCAGAGGTTTCTCCCTATGAGCTCGGAAAAAAGAATGCGTGTACTTATTGTCCGTATATGACGGTATGCGGATTTGACCGCAGGCTGTCAGGATATGAATTCCGCAGACTGAAAAACTTCTCTGATGAGGAATTATGGAAAGCATTTGACAGGGAGGCAGAATAAGATGGGTGTACAGTGGACAAAGGAGCAGCAGGAGGTTATACGGCTGCGGGACAGAAATATTCTGGTCAGTGCGGCAGCCGGGTCCGGAAAAACGGCAGTACTGGTAGAACGTATCCTGAGTAAGATAACAGATAAAGAACACCCTGTGGATATTGACAGACTGCTGATCATGACATTTACAAGAGCGGCAGCAGGTGAAATGAAAGAGAGGATCTCGGCAGCTATTGAAAAAGCACTCTGTGAGGATCCCGATAATGAGCATCTGCAGAGACAGACAACCCTGCTTCATACTGCACAGATTACAACTATTGATGGTTTCTGTGCCTATATTATCCGGAATTACTTTCATCTGATCGGACTGGATCCGGGATATCGGACGGCAGATGAGGGGGAGCTGAAGCTTCTGCGAGGAGATGTTGTGAAAGCACTGCTTGAAGAATATTATGCCAAAAAAGATGAAAAGTTTCAGAAATTCGTGGAATGCTTTGCAACAGGAAAGTCAGATGAAAATCTGGGAAACCTGATACAGAAATTATATGAAATGGCTATGAGCAATCCTTTTCCGCAGGAATGGCTGTCCGGGTGTATGGATGATTACAGGATTGATTCCCTGGAAGAGTTAAGAGAGACTGAGTGGATGAGGATGCTCTGGGATGCAGTGAAGGATGAACTGCAGGAAGCGAAGCTTCTGGTGCAGGAGGCTCGAAGAATCTGCTCAGAGCCGGATGGTCCGTATCTGTATGATGAGGCATTGAGCAGTGATCTGCTTCTTATAAGAAGTCTGCAGGAACTGGCAGAGAAAAGAGATTATAATGGAACTGCAGAAATACTTATGAAACCCTCATTTGCCCGGCTGAGCACAAAGAAGGCTGCGGATGTAGATGAACAGAAGAAGCAGAGAGTGAAAGATCTCCGGGATGAGGAAAAGGAGATTCTGAAGGAACTGGGGCAGCGATATTTCCAGAGTGCAGAGAAAGAACTTCTGGAAGTGATCAGATATATCAGAGGCCCAATAGAGATGTTAGTTGAGTTGACGGCACGATTTAAAAAACAGTTCGGAGAGGCGAAGAGAGAAAAGAATATTCTGGATTTTACGGATATGGAACATTTTGCCCTGCAGATACTGATGACGAAAGAAGGGGAAGAAATCCATATGTCTCAGGCTGCGAGAGAGCTCTCCGCAAAGTATGATGAAGTCCTGGTGGATGAATATCAGGACAGTAACTTAGTGCAGGAGCTTCTGACAACAGCAGTATCCGGGTGGATCAACCAGAAGAAAAATATCTTCATGGTAGGAGATGTAAAGCAGAGTATCTATCGTTTCCGTCTGGCAAGGCCGGAGCTTTTCATGGAAAAATATAAAAGTTATTCCACAGAAGAAGCACAGGAGCAGAGAATTGACCTGCACAAAAATTTCCGGAGCAGGGAACAGGTTCTGGAGAGTGTAAACTTTATTTTCCGACAGATCATGGGGGAAGACCTGGGAGGGATTACCTATGACAAAGATGCGGCCCTTTATCCCGGAGCTTCTTTTCCGGAAGGAGAGTCAGAGGAATTTGTAAAGACAGAGGTTCTTCTGGTCGAGAGAGACGGAGAAGAACTGTCTGATGTACAGGACTATGAAGACGCAGGTGCATCGGGAAACCGCAGGGAAATGGAAAATCAGACCGGGCAGGAACTGGAGGCGCTGGCCATTGCACAGAGAATTAAAGAAATTGTGGGAAAAGAACATATCGTAGATAAAGAGACGAAGGAATACCGGCCTGTGGAATACGGGGATATTGTAATCCTGCTGCGCACTGCCTATGGATGGGCAGAAACCTTCAGGGAAGTGCTGGCATCTCAGGGGATTCCCGTATATTGTACATCAAGAACCGGATATTTCTCTGCAACCGAGATTGTGACTGTATTGAATTATCTGAAGGTGTGTGACAATCCGCTGCAGGATATTCCGCTTATGGGAGTGCTTCGTTCACCGATCGTCGGATGCACTTCACAGGAACTGGCAGAGCTTAGAATACAGTATCCTGATGGTCTGCTCTATGAGAGTGTTTCGGCATATGCAGGAGAAAATGAAATCCCCGAAAAAGAACTGGATCCGGATAAGCTGAAATCTGAATTGTTAAACAGTAATCTGCGAACAGATGAAAAGAATTCTCTGAATATTAAATTAAAAGGATTTCTGAGTCTACTTGAAAAGGTAAGAAATATGGCTGCATATACGCCGGTCCACGAATTGATCCTTTATGTGCTGAAAGAAACCGGGTATGGAGATTATGCAAGGGCACTTCCGGGAGGGGAGCAGCGTTTTGCAAATCTTACCATGCTTGTGGAGAAAGCTATGGACTATGAGAAGACAAGCTACAGGGGTCTGTTTAACTTTGTTCGTTATATCGAACAGCTACAGGCATATCAGGTAGACTATGGAGAAGTCAATCTGACAGGAGCGGGCAATACCGCAGTGGAGATCATGACGATCCACAAGAGTAAGGGACTTGAATTTCCGGTAGTATTTGTGGCCGGTATGGGAAAACAGTTTAATTTTCAGGATATGAATGCAGGTCTTTTGCTTCATCCGGAACTGGGAATAGGGGCTGATGCTATCATACCGGAGAAACGGGTGATCGCATCTTCGCTGAATAAGCAGGTGATCAGAAGACAGCTTCTGAAGGAGAGTCTGGGAGAGGAACTGAGGGTACTTTACGTTGCCATGACAAGAGCAAAAGAGAAACTGATCCTTACAGGAACAGTCGGAAAGCTGGAAAAGCAGATGCTGTCGCTGTCGCGTTTTCTGGATGAGGAAGAAGAACTGCTCCCACTGGGAACCAGAATGAAAGCAAAGAATTACTGGGCTTTTGTACTGCCTGCGCTGGTGCGGCATCGGGCAATGAGTGAACTTTTGTGGGAATATGGAATCCTCATGAAGAAACAGCCGGGGATTTACGATGATATCTCTGAGTTTGTGATAAAAAAGATTACTGTCCGTCAGATGACAGAAAAGGCAGTTCTCATCCAGGCAGGAAACCAGATGCAGGAGGAATATCTGAAGAACTGGGATGAAAATAAAGTGTATGATGAGGCTGTGAAGGAAGAGATAGAGAAGAGATTTTCCTTTGTATATCCGTATAAATATCTGGAAGATATTCCGGTTAAAGTCAGTGTTTCGGATCTGAAAAAGAGAAGCTGGCATGATGAAAGTGAACTGGAAGAGAATATCAGTGTGTCTGCCGAAGAGCAGGAGGAAGAACAGGAAGCGCCGGTTCCCGCATTTATGGCAGAGAAGCAGGAAGAGTATAAGGGGGCTGCCAGAGGTACTGCTTATCACAGAGTAATGGAATGTCTGGATTATGCAGAAGCAGATACAGAGGAACAGCTTCGGGCTCAGTTAAAGAGACTTCTGGAGAGCCGGAAGATGACAGAGCAGGAAGCAGAATGTATCCGGATCCGGGATATCAGGAGGTTTGTGGAGTCCGGGCTGGGGCAGAGGATGAAGAAGGCTGCCATGAAAAAACATCTTTACAGAGAACAGCCTTTTGTGATTCAGAGAAGTGCTTCTATGCTCGATGATGGGTGGAAGAACGAAACAGTGCTGGTGCAGGGAATTATCGATGCCTATTTTATGGAAGGGGATGAGATTGTTCTTGTGGACTATAAAACGGATAGAGTGAAGAGAGGACAGGAACAGAAGCTGATCGATCTGTATCATGTGCAGCTTGAGGATTATGCCCGGGCATTGGAGCGGATGACGGGGAAAAGAGTGAAGGAAAAGATCATTTATTCGTTTACATTGCAGAAAGAGATATTGCTGTAAGCGGAATAAATATTATTATTGTGAATTCAAATATCCGGCAGGGATAAGCGCGTGTTATACGCGCCACCCTGCCGGATATTTGTTTTTCAGGATCTGGTTGACCAGTTTACCGAAGCCAATGGGATATCCATCTGCACAGAGGAGATGCCAGCCTTTTTTGTGAGCTGCTTCTTCGGGTTCGATATTTAAGGTTTCGCCCTTTAAATATCTGGTGATCCTTTCGTCAGAAGCGGAGAGAGAGATGACTGCTTCTGCTTCATCTTTGCGGATCGCCAGTGCAAGTGGCTGAGACGGCTCGAAGCGGTTTTTCTTCAGGTCACCGAGATAGAGACCGTTTCTTAAGAAGGTGATGCCGCGGAAGTTGTGGGCAACCGGGGGAAGATAGTAGGCTTTATCACCGCGGATTTCCACACGTTCCCAGTCAAATGGCTGGCCGCAGAGGGTTTTCAGACCGATTTCGTTCAGAAATTCCTCAATCAGTGGAAATGCGTTTTTGTCCGGTTTTGTGTGAGGACGGGAGCTTTCCTTGATTGCCTGTCCTTTTTTACGGAAGAGCGCAAGGAAGTGTCCCTCTCCGTTCATTTTGTGTGGGAAAATCCGGATGCATTTGGTAAGCTCAGGATTTCCGTTTCCCCATTCAGGAACTCCATGGGAGAAGCCTTCATAATCTTCCATTTCTGCCAGTTCCATGTCAGGACGGTTTTCCAGAAGATGGGAAACAGTTTGTTCGTCTTCTGCAGGCGCGAATGTGCAGGTAGAGTAAAGCATCAGTCCGCCGGGACGGAGCATATCGGCTGCCTGGAGGATAAGCTCTTTCTGGATTTCGGAAAGCTCCATGGATTTTTCGGGAGTCCAGTCTTTGGCAAGTGCTTCTTCCTTACGGAACATTCCTTCTCCGGAGCATGGAGCATCCAGGATGATCTTGTCGAAGAATTCGGGGAATGCTTTGGTTAACTTTGCAGGTGTTTCGTTTGCTACGAAGACATTTGGGATGCCGAAGAGTTCCAGGTTGCGAAGGAGGGCTCTGGCGCGGGAAGTGCTGATATCGTTTGCTACCAGAAGTCCCTGTCCCTGAAGTGCTGCGCCTGCTGCAGTTGCCTTGCCGCCCGGGGCTGCGCAGAGGTCCAGGACTCTGTCACCCGGCTCGATGGGGATGCGGGAGGCGGGGGTCATGGCGCTGGGTTCCTGAAGGTAGTAGAGGCCGGCCTGGTAGTATGGGCATCTGGAAGGACGGATGTCTTCATCGTAGAAGTAGCCGTTTTTGATCCATGGGATCTGACGGGTTGGAAATGGAGACAGGTTTTCGAAGTCTTCGCAGGTGATCTTGGAGGTGTTTATGCGCAGGCCGTAGGTTCGGGGGGCGCTGAAGCTGGAGAGGAAGGCGGGGTATTCGTTGCCGAGCATTTCTTTCATTCGGGTGAGGAATGCGGGGTGGAGGTGTGTTGTATTTTCGTTCATAATGGGTTGGGTTCCTTTGCTGTAGTTTTGATTGGTGGGTGGGGGACGCGCAGGAAAATATATCTGTCTGAGTGCGGTTTCGGCATCTAAGATCTTCTAAGTCGGTAAAAATCTGCTAAAAGCATGGAGAAAAATGCAAAACTCGCTCCGCTGCAGGCTTCGCTCAGACAGGTTGCGATTTTTCTCCATAACGCAGATTTCTACCGGCTAAGAAGATCTAAGATGCCTGCAAATGCACTCAGACAGATATATTTTCCTGCGCTGTTTACTGAAAATAACTGTAGTATAACGTGAGGTTTATGGAATATTAAGTTTATGAAATACTATAGCAATGCCATAAAATAATGCAATCAAGACAGTTCAGCAGGACTTCACGCTATGATGGACTGGATTGTTTGCAGTAATTTATGAAATAAGAAATTGATATATAGCAATGCTTTTAAATACATTATTTATGAGGAGTGCTATAGTAAACCGGAAGACGTTAAGGAGGTATTTTCGGTAAAGGTATCAAAATGATTATAAAG
>ERZ1027095.272-NODE-272-length-17708-cov-5.856228_pt1 | contig 17708 bp, 20 predicted proteins | sample MGYA00519409_ERZ1027095 | MGnify/ENA primary metagenome ERZ1027095 (study PRJEB26926, sample SAMN06164650) | human gut metagenome | biome: ENVO:00009003; feature: ENVO:2100002; material: ENVO:00002003 | host: Homo sapiens | place: USA | collected 2012 ... | reverse complement strand
CAGCGTCAGATGTGTATAAGAGACAGGCTGATAATGCTTGTAGGGATGGCGGACACACTGGTGGTCAGCTACGCAGGAGAAGCGGCAGTATCCGGTGTTTCACTGGTAAATCAGTTCAATACTATTTTTATTTATCTGTTTACAGCATTGGCATCTGGAGGGGCGGTTGTGATCAGCCAGTATATTGGTAGAAAGAAAAATGATGACGCTGGAGAATCCGCCAGTCAGCTTCTTTCATTTTCTGCGATTTTTTCCATACTGATCGCAGTGATGGTTCTAATTGGAAATGAAGGGATGCTTCGTCTGATGTTCGGTAAAGTGGAAGATTCTGTGATGCACTCTTGTATTACATACCTTAGGATTTCTGCATATTCCTATCCGGCATTGGCGGTTTACAATGCTGGCGCTGCCCTTTTTCGCAGTATTGGAAAAACCAGTGTGACCATGTATTTGTCGGTAATTTCCAATATCATCAATGTTATTGGAAATTTCATTGGTGTATTTGTTTTGCGTGCAGGTGTTGCAGGTGTTGCATACCCTTCACTGATCGCTCGGACATTTTCAGCCGTGATGATTACAGTACTTTGTTTTCAGAGAAAAAATGAAGTGTTCTATCGCTGCAAGTGGATTTTCCGGTGGAATGTGGATTTCATGAAACAAATTCTAAAAATCGCTATTCCAAATGGGATGGAAAACGGTATATTCCAGTTAGTCAAAGTAGCATTAAGCGGTATCGTTGCACTTTTTGGAACATATCAGATTGCTGCAAATGGTGTTGCACAAAGTATCTGGTCATTGGCTGCGCTGGCGGGAGTCGCTATGGGTCCCGTATTTATAACGGTCATTGGACAGTGTATGGGAAATGGGAATGCAGATGCTGCGGAGCATTATTTTAAGAGATTGACAAGAATCACATTGCTGATTTCATCGGCATGGAATCTTTTGATTTTTCTTCTGACTCCATTCTTTATGAAATTTTATGCTTTGCAGCCGGAGACCAAACGGCTTGTAATCTGGCTGGTTTTAATCCATAACGTGTTTAATGCAGCAGCATATCCCTTTTCCGGTGCGCTTAGTAATGGGCTGCGGGCAGCGGGTGATGTGAAATTTACCATGTATGTTTCGGTTATCTCCACGATAGCGGTGCGTCTGCTTTTATCATGGCTCTTGGGAATTGTTTTGAAAATGGGCGTGATCGGGATTGCTATTGCAATGGTTTGTGACTGGAGCATTCGGGCGGTCATTTTCTTCTGGAGGCAGAAGTCCGGAAAATGGAAAACATTTCAGGTGATATAGATTCATTTATAATAAGTTCAATATCGGTATATTATGCCTTATGGTCTTAGCAAGTTTTGCCGTTTTGCTGTGAATGTGTGGGAGGTCAATCCTGCTGGAAAAGCTGATGAACAGGTTGCCAGAGAAGGGCTTTCCTGTATGGAAGTTTGGATGAAAGAACTGGGACTTACAATGAATCTCCATGAGTTGGGGGCAACAGAAGAAATGTTACATGGTATTGCAAATGGAACCATCATCATGGAAGGTGGATATAAGGTGTTGAATCATGATGAGGTATTGGAGATTTTGAAGAACAGTTTGTAAGCATTCAAGTAGGAGCTTTTATAACGATAATATAATAGAAAAAGGCAAGTGCTGTGAAAGAAATTTTTCTTTGATGTTGCTTGTCTTTTTTTAATTCATCACTTGACATTGTGGCAAAGAAATCCTGAAAGGGGACGAGTAGAAAAAAGAGCAGCTGCATGAGCAGGAAGAAGAAAATAGACAGAGCAGTTGATGATGGAATGTCCGGTGCAGTGTGGGTGTAATGCTCATGCTACACCGGACTTTTTTCGAAAATGATTTTTAATAATGTTGATTTTCAACTACTTTTAACTCAAATATTGCATCTTAACTTAAAAAGAGTTAAGATTGCAAGTAATGACATGGAATATCTCGATAAAGTTCCTGGAGTCAAGAATCAAAGTGTTTTTAAAGAAGCTTATGTTAGGGGATATTCTATTTACTAATGTTGATTTTCAACTGCTGAACGAATGGGAGGGGTGCTTCATGCCGTTGCAAATAATCAGAAACGATATTACAAAAATGAACGTTGACGCAATCGTCAATGCTGCCAACACGTCCCTTTTGGGCGGCGGTGGTGTGGACGGTTGCATTCATCGTGCGGCCGGACCGGAACTGCTTGCAGAATGCAGTACGCTGCATGGCTGCGAAACCGGCAGTGCAAAAATTACAAAGGGATACCGCCTGCCCTGCAAATATGTGATCCACGCAGTCGGTCCGCGCTGGAGGGATGGCAGGCATCGGGAGCAGGAGCTTCTGGAATCCTGTTATCGGACATCTTTGAATCTGGCGAAAGAAAATGGCTGTCAGTCTGTAGCCTTTCCGCTGATTTCCTCCGGTGTTTACGGCTATCCAAAAGACCAGGCTCTGAAGGTTGCAGTCGATACCATCAGCGAATTTCTGCTGGAAAACGAGATGATGGTCTATATCGTTATTTTTGACCGAAAGACATATCAGATTAGCGGAAAGCTGTTTGATGACATCGCAGTGTACATAGATGACAGGTATGTGGAAGAACATACCGACAGGAGGGCAGAACAGAGTCGGTGTTCCGAAGCATGGCAAGAGGAATCCTGCTTTGAAGCTGCATCTGTCCCGCTGCCGCCCGAAGCAATCTGTAAATCCTGCAGTAGTCAGTCTCTGGAAGAGGCGCTGGGGCAGATGGATGAGAGCTTTTCAGAAATGCTGCTTCGAAAGATTGAGGAAAGCGGTATGACGGATGCACAGTGCTACAAGAAAGCAAATATTGACAGGAAGCTCTTCTCAAAAATCCGTTCGGATAGATTCTATAAGCCATCCAAACCTACGGTGCTGGCATTTGCCCTCGCTTTGGAGCTACCGCTTGCCCAGATGCAGGAGATGCTCGGCAAGGCAGGATTCACATTGTCCCATTCGAGTAAATTTGACATCATTGTAGAATATTTTGTCGAACGGGGAAACTATAATGTGTATGAAATTAACGAGGCACTGTTTGCCTTTGACCAGAGTCTGATCGGAGCATAAGGAAAAAGAAATGTCGCTTTCCATGCGACCACTCCGCAAAAGAAAATCGCTATACTATGGCTGTAAGGTACGAAATCGAGCAGTCATTTGCGTGAGGAATGAGCCAAAGCTCGAGCTTGCTCGAAACCTTGGCGAATACTGCGACAGCGAGCCCGTAAGGGCGAGATCTTTTAGGAGGATAAGCATATGAGAAAGAATTTAACAGAGATCGTTTTTATCTTAGACCGCAGCGGATCCATGAACGGACTGGAACGGGACACCATCGGCGGATTCAATTCCATGATTGAGCAGCAGAAAAAAACAGAGGGCGAAGCACTGATTTCAACGGTACTGTTTGATAATGTGAGTGAAGTCCTGCACGACCGTGTAGATGTAAAGGACATCCGACCAATGACTGACCGGGATTATACGGTTCGCGGATGCACGGCACTCTTAGATGCCATCGGCGGTGCGATTCATCACATTGGAAATATTCATAAGTACGCACGACCGGAAGATGTCCCGGAGCATACCATGTTTGTAATCACTACGGACGGAATGGAAAATGCCAGCCGCCGGTACAACAGCGAAAAAGTGAAGCAGATGATCGAGCGGCAGAAAGCGAAATACGGTTGGGAGTTTTTGTTCCTCGGTGCAAATATTGACGCGGTAGAGACTGCAAGCCAGTTCGGAATCGGTGCAGACCGTGCAGTCAACTATCAGTGCGACAGCGAAGGAACTGCGTTGAATTATGAAGTGGTCAGCGAAGCAATCAGCTCTGTCCGGTGCAGTGCCCCGTTGAATGCAGACTGGAAAAAACGTATAGACGAGGATTATAAAAAACGTGGAGGAAAATAGAAATATGCAGGCGTATACCTACGTTTCAAAAGGAAAATTCGAATTAAGAGAGAAGCCAAAACCGACCCTGATGCAGGAGCGGGATGCTATTGTCAAAGTGACACTCGCCAGCATTTGCTCCAGCGATCTGCATATCAAGCATGGCAGCGTTCCGCGGGCAGTACCTGGGATCACGGTTGGCCATGAGATGGTGGGGATTGTGGAAGAGGTTGGAAAGGCAGTTACCAGGGTAAAACCGGGAGATCGGGTGACAGTAAACGTGGAGACCTTCTGCGGTGAATGCTTTTTCTGCAAGAAAGGGTATGTGAATAACTGTACAGATGAAAATGGCGGTTGGGCGCTGGGCTGCCGGATCGATGGCGGCCAGGCGGAATATGTGCGTGTACCCTTTGCAGATCAGGGACTGAATAAGATTCCGGATGGCGTTACGGATCGACAGGCATTGCTGGTGGGCGATGTTCTGGCTACCGGTTACTGGGCAGCGCGTATTTCAGAGATCTCAGAGCAGGACACGGTGCTGATCATCGGAGCCGGCCCCACCGGTATCTGTACCCTGCTTTCGGTAATGCTGAAAAAACCAAGACGGATTATTGTGTGTGAAAAGGATAAAAATCGTCTGCAGTTTATCCGACAGCATTATCCGGAGATTTTGTTGGTTTCTCCGGAGAAGTGTGAAGCGTTTGTACGGGCAAACAGCGATCATGGGGGAGCTGACGTTGTGCTGGAGGTTGCGGGGGCGGAAGCTACCTTCCGTCTGGCCTGGGAATGCGCGAGACCCAATGGTCTGGTGACGGTGGTTGCTCTTTATGATCAGGCACAGATCCTGCCGCTTCCGGATATGTATGGAAAAAATCTTACCTTTAAAACCGGAGGAGTGGATGGCTGTGACTGTGAAGAAACATTACGGTTGATTGCAGAGGGAAAACTGAACACAGAGCCGCTTATCACCCATACCTATCCCTTAGAAAGGATAGAGGAAGCCTATGAACTCTTTGAAGGTAAGCGGGATGGTGTAATTAAGGTAGCAGTAGAATGCTAAAAGAAGATATAGATAATTCCAATCATTAATGTACTATATATGGTATGATAATGATTGGAATTTTGTTATAACAGGGGGAATTTCCAACTATTAGTATATACGATTCATGAAAAATCAGGTAAAATTATGTAAATGAAGGAGGATCTTTCCGCCGGAAACTATGCTGCTGCGTTTCAGCTTTATGCGGCAGACTGTGATCAGATGATTACAAGGGCCAGGGATGACAATCCGTTTTCCGAGAAGGATTTGCCTCATGAGTCTCTGTCGCCGCTGATACTGCCGATCTGTCTTATAATTGGTCTGGTGGCAGCGCTGATCCTTTTTACGATATTCAGTAAGGGAAGAGAGGCCAGAGTCCGGAAAAAGATTTATAAAAGTATCAGAATCTTCCGGGGGAAAGCAGATGTGGGAGCTTATTATCTGTCCGAGGAGTTTATCGAACAGCTTATGCTGGGAAAAGAATACGAATTTGATGAGGAGACGCTATCGGAGGCAGGACTTACCATTCTCCCAGACCGGAAATACCGCGGAGAGAAATTCATCGGAATCTAGAGAATGGGCAGAGAAGATAGAAGCATTCGGTGAAAATCAGTTCCCGAAAAATTGCCGCGATGTTTTCGCTGAACTAAATGATCTGACGGCCGAAGTGAGGAATAAATTTACGGAAGAGGAAAACGGTTAATGCAGTGCTTTTGAGGGACAAACTTTCGTGCATTCATAGCAGAGAATACACTCTGTTCCGTTTTTCCGCTTACGGGTTTCCTTATTAACCTCCACGTTCATGGGGCAGACCTGCAGACACTTCCCGCAATGGACGCACTTATCCTCATCGCAGTGGACGCGCAGAAGAGAGAAATAGCTCATAGGTTTGAGAAAAACCGTAATGGGACACAGGTACTTGCAGAATGCCCGGTTATCTTGAAACAGGAAGGCGAACACAATACCGACAAGGTAATAAAGCGCATTTCCGGCCAGGAAAAGCCAGAACATGATTTGCTCCAGATGTGCCACCTGCATCAGAAACAGCCCGGACACCAACGCCAGAGACAGAAGAAACATCACATAGCGAAGGAAGCCCAGCTTTTCTTTTCGTGGCTTCTGCGGCTGATTGTAGGGCAGAAAGTCCAGCACCATAGCTGTCCAGCAGGCGTAACCGCACCAGCCACGCCCAAAAAGCAACGGTCCGAAAATTTTTGCAACCGCGTAGTGGATAGTTGCTGCTTCGAAAACGCCGAGAAACAGGTAGTACCAGAACCCTTCGATCTGCATATTTTCACGGGAAATCACGCCAAGGTACAGCAACATATAGCTGCCCACCGCCAACTGGACGAAATGCCGAGCATACCGTTTTCCGGCGGTAAATAGTGCTGTTCCAAGCCCAAGGCAGGCTCCGATGTAGCTGAAATTCAGCAGATAGAAAAAATTGTCCTTTGTGAGCCACAGCGTAACTGCCACTGCTTCAAACAGCAGAAACAGCAGCATAGATGGCACGTATTTGTGAAGTCTGTTTGGGATTTTCGTCATCTCTTTGATCCTCTGCTTTCTTATTTTTTCTCAATGCACGGACTGCCAGGCCGGTGCAAGAGCGTGTCTGGTATCTTAGCATAAGTATAGCAGAGAAATAAAAAAATAGGAATCAGATTCTTATAAAACATCTGCAAAAAAAAGTGAAACGATTACAGGCGCAGACGGTTATGACCGCCTGCGCCTGTAATCGTTTGGAGTCATGCCAGACTGTTTTTAAAAGCTGTCTGGAAATGGCCTGGACTGGAAAAGTTTGATGTATTCCTATGCATAGGGTATAATGTCTTTAGGAAAAAAGATATGATTACGAAAACAAAATATTCCGCAAACATGATAGAGAAAGCAGGTATGCTATGAAAAGAAAAATTATGATTGCTGCAGTGGCAGCTGCTGTGATTTTTGCGGTGATTGCGATTCTTTCCGTTTTGGCGCAGACACCGGCATTAATCTGAGAAATCGAAATGATCTGCTGTGAAATTTCCGGCGGATCATGGAAGGATTGGAAAACTGGCGTTTCGCAAATGATTTTGCCTGTTTTCATACAAAAAATACTTTGAATATCAAGAAATCTATGCTACACTGATACTGCATGACAAAATAAAAGAAAGTGGGGATTGTAGTATGAGTGGTCTGTTTCGGGCTCTTCATCGGACAAAAGTGTTTCGAAATCTGACGGAGCAGGAGTTTGCATGGGTTTTATATGATGTGGGAAATTCGGCATTTATTATGCTTGCCTGTTCGCTGATTCCGATCTGGTTTAAGAGTCTGGCAATCGGTACAGGGCCGGGAAAAATCAGTTCGGATCAGGCGACGGCGTATTATTCGATTGCCATTTCCATTGTTACGGTGGTGGTGGCACTGATCGGTCCTGTCTGCGGAGTGCTGGCGGATCGTAAGGATAAGAAAAAGATCTTTTTTACCACAACGGCAGGTCTTGGCATCACAGGATGTGTGCTGAATGGCGTTGCAACGAGCTGGGTACTGTTTCTGGTCATTTACATTGTGACAAGAGTCTGCTATAATGCATCGCTGACGATTTACGATTCCATGCTGAATGATGTGACAACGGAGGAACGTATGGATGAGGTATCCTCCTATGGCTATGCGTGGGGATACCTGGGATCCTGCATTCCGTTTCTTGTAGCATTGATTGCTTACGTGTTGGGGCCGGATATGGTCGGGGTGCTGCCGGATTTTGCCTCCAAGATGATCGGTTTTGGCGTGACGGCTCTTTGGTGGCTGGTGGTGACGCTGCCGTTGCTGAAGGAGTATCGGCAGAAGAATTACGTGGAAATGAGAACGGTTACCGTCGGTCAGACGTTTGGAAAAATTTTCGGGACACTGAAAAAAATCGCAGTTTCGGACCGGAAAGTATTTTTCTTTCTGATTGGATTCTTTCTCTATATCGACGGGGTCGGAACTATCATTGACAACTGCATCAACATCGGAACCGATCTGAACCTGAATACGGTCGGACAGGTTGTTTTCCTGCTTGCCACGCAGGTTGTCGCTTTTGGAGGATCTCTGTTTTTTGCAAAACTGTCGCGGAAAAAAGATACGGTATCCCTGATTCTGATCTGCATTGCAGGCTATTTTGTCATCTGCCTCTATGCGCTGACACTGCGGACGCTGGTGCACTTTGCGATTCTGGCATTTGGAGTGGGATGCTTTCAGGGATCAATTCAGTCGTTGTCGCGGTCGTATTATTCCAAAATTATTCCGGCGGAGAATTCGGGAGAATATTTTGGAATCTACGATATTTTTGCCAAGGGCGCTTCCTTCCTTGGATCTGTAGTCATTGCAGTTGTAAAGCTGGCGGGAGGAACGATCAACGTAGCGGTTGCATGTCTGGCGTTTTTCTTTGCACTTGGATTTGTTTTTCTGAAAATTGCAGACCATCAGCCGATGGCGGGTGAAAAATAAAAGATACACAGCATAAAAAATCTCAAAACCAGGAGAACAAGAGCAACTGGTTTTGAGATTTTTTGCTTTTGACTCCGGGGTTTCACATGGAACAGACCAAGAAACTGGCATTAGGCATTCTCGCTTATATGGATGCGGGAAAAACGACGCTGGCAGAGGGAATTTTATATCAGACAGGCCAGACTCGAAAAGCCGGAAGAGTCGATCACAAGGATGCGTTTCTGGACAACGAGGAGCTGCACATTGGTACCAGACCCCATTACACTTCTATCTGCAGACCCCGATTGCACAGATTCATGATTACAGCATGGCGCAGTTTGAGCATTGGACGAAAGAAACATTTTCTGCCAATTTTCGCAAAATGCTGACGCTGGAACAATACCGCGATCCAAAACTTGCGCAGCTTCATCATGATTATCTGTGAGAAGAACCCGGAAGCTTTTGAAAAATTTGAAGCCGCATTCCCCAAAAAGGAAAAGCTGAAACTGCTGGGGCAGCTGTTCTGATTCGAGCGATAAAGTTTGGCAGCAGAACGATGCTGAGGGGTAAGCAGGTGTGTGATAAAAGGAGAACAGGACAATGGGGGAATCCCGTGTCCTGTTTTTTGCCCCTGAAAAGTGGAAATTTCCTATCCCCTCTGCATACAATACAGGTAGAGTATCTTTTCAAACCCGTTCAGAAAGGATGATCATTATGACGAAAGGCATTGTAAAAATAAAGAAAAACCGTGCATTTGTAGAGCAGCAGAACGGCGAGGTGGAAGTGGCTTCCGGGCAGTATGTGTATCTGAAAGTGGAAAATTGCTGGATTCCGGTGGTGGTGCGGTATTCGGCGCGGAGGAAGAAGTGGTATTTTAAGTATCTCGAGGAAATCCCGGTCTGCGGGCAGAAGGTGTTGCTGAAGGCGTAGCCGGTAAAGGGCGTTTCACGTATGTTTAACATGTGTTTAATATTTCTATGATGTTCTGTTTATCTTTCCCAAGTATGATAGAGACAGAAAAACAGACGAAAAGGAGAAAGCGATGAAAAAAGGAACGGTTCGAAGACGCATTTTTGTATCCAACACGGCGATGGTTCTGACGACGCTGTTTCTTTTCCTGCTGGTGAATCTGCTTGTGCTAAAGATCTACTCGGAGGCGATCGAGAAAGCATTTCTGGATTCCGCAGAGCAGATTGTGAATGCGCAGGAGCTGGAAGAACTGTTAAAACAGCGGATCCTGTACCAGAATAAATTTTTACTGCTGACTGCGGCAGACGGCATCGCCTGTGTTCTGATTCTGATCGGGGTCAGCCACTTTTTTACAAGAAATCTGACTTCACATATCATGGAGCCGCTGGATACCCTGGCAGAGGGCGCAAAACGGATTCAGAACAATGATCTGCAGCAGGCAAAAAACATCCGCTACACCTGCACTCAGGTTGCCGAAGCGCGGAAACATCTCGGTGAACCATTTCTGCAGAACCGCGAACCCCAGCGCATTGCCTTCGAGCCGGTCGCCCTCATGAAAGATCAGTCCTTCGTCATCAACTACCTAACCGACGGACTGCGGAACGGAACAGCTTTTGGCAGCCCGGATCTAACCGTAAAAGGCCGCTACCAGACCGAACCCTCCGGCCCGGAAATTCTTTCCGGAAAAGGAATGTGCCTCTACGAAATGGGCTTTCCACAGCACGAAACCGTAGAAAAAGTATTCACCGCCGCCAGGGCTGCCGGTTTGTCACCGGAGAGCGTTTACTGCGAAATGGTACTGGAAAACGTCGTGCCGGAGAAATGTTTGTTTCAGTATTTTACGGCGGAGAGATCACAGATATAAAAACTTACAAAATCGTAATTTCTGTGCAGATGACGGAATGATATGGTATAATGACATCAGTAAGCGGTGTTGAAGATTACCTAAGTATGGGAGGAAAAGAATATGGACAATATAATCTGGTTTATCACGACAATTCCCTGCAGCGCCTTAATTACAGGATTCGGCATCTACGCATGGAACCGAAAGAAACCCATGTGGTTCTGGTCTGGCTCAAGCGTGAAAGAAAATGAGATTTCGGATATCCGGGCGTATAATCATGCCAATGGAGTGATGTGGATCGTGTATTCGCTGGTTCTGTGGGCGGCTTCCCTTGCAGGCTTCTGGAACGGAACAGCTGCGCTGACGTTGATCATACTTGCCATGGTGGTGGGATTACCGGCGCTTATGATGGTATATCAGAGGATTTATAAAAAATATAGAGTATGAAGAAAAGTACAAAAGACAGTATCACGGAAATTACGCTTACACTGTCGGTGATTGGAGTGCTTGCCTGTTAATTGCATCGGATCATGAGCCAACTTGTGCGGAATATAGATGTAAGAAAAGCAGGTGGAATGGAAATATATACTGCATTGTTTCGGAAGGGCTATGAGGAAAAAATAATTTGGTCTTTATGGGAAATCTGGATTATAAATACCATGCGGATATAAACGATGATTACGTTATCCCAGATGTAATGGTTGCATGTGACAGAAAACACTTAAAAGGTGGATCTTATTTCGGTGTACCAAAGTTTATAGCAGAGACGCTTAGCCCTGCTACGGCGTTGAGAGATAAGACAGTGAAAAAAGAAATCTATCAGAACGCCGGTGTGGCAGAATACTGGATCATATCGCCAAGAGAGCGGGCAGTGGAAATTTATTATCTGGAAGATGGGAAATATGATTTAAAGTATAGCTATATTCTGCAGGATGATGCAGAAGAGGCACATTATAATGCAGACACCAAGATTGTGTTAAAAGAATTTCCGCATATCAGCATGACACTGGCGGAGATTTTTGAGAATGTAGATTGAAAGGATTATAGAATCAATAGGAAATGGGCTGCCGCACGTTAGGGCGACAGCCCATAGATACTATATGGGATTAATCATTCCACGCCTCATCATAATAATCCTCCACATCCTCATAACTGTCAAAGTCATCTTCGTTATCGTAATAGAAATCCTCAGGATCGTCATAGTCGTAGACGTTATAAAAATCATCCCGTTTCGGACCGGATGTTGGAGCAGGTGTCTGCCCTTTGCTGGAAACTACGGAGTCATGTCTGCTAAGCCCTGGCGATCCGCCGCTGGTGCTGCTGTTACTGGTTTTGGCCGGTGGGGAATAGACAACCGTGTCATCTTCCAGCAGAACATAATCCTTCAGTTCTCTGTCAAACTGGTATGTCAGAGTGTGATTGCTTGTGTCTGTTATCGAAAAAGAATCTTTATGGAAACCATGTGATCTGCGGCAGCTTTATCTTTCTGAGTCAGAAATTTATTATGCAGCTCCTGGATTCTGCGCTGTTCGGCAGCTTCCTGTTTTTCACGCTCCGATCGATACGAAGATCCCGCAAGCAGAGCGCAGATCAGCGTCAGACCGAAAACAAGAAGAAAAGAATAAAGATATGGATGACCGGGATGATTTTCATGATTCATAGGAAGCCTGGCTTTCTGAATGTAAAATTCGTAGATAAGGATTTTCTGTGTCTAAAATTCAGTATAGCAAACGGAATTTTTCGCGTCAATGGAAAGGATTGGTTTCTCGATTTCCAAATTCATCATTTACGCCGTCCCCAAAGTCTGCTAAGATAAAGAAAACTTGTTACCAAACGAGAAAACAGGAGTGATTTACATTGAAAAAGATCTTATTTATCGCAACCGGCGGCACAATCGCTTCGAAGAAGACGGAAAATGGTCTGACTCCGCAGATTACGCCGGAGGAGTTATTGTCTTATATTCCGGAGGTGGAAGGCCTCTGTGAGATTACGGCGGTGAATCCGTTTAATCTGGACAGCTCGAATGTGGTTCCGGAGAACTGGAGCACGCTGGTGAAAGTGGTGAAGGAGCATTACGAGGATTACGACGGTTTCGTCATCGCGCACGGAACTGATACGATGGCGTACACCGCGGCGGCGCTTTCCTATATGATTCAGAATTCGGAAAAGCCGATCGTCATCACCGGAGCACAGCGGCCGATCAATTTGGATATCACGGATGCAAAGACAAACCTGTCCGACAGCTTTTATTACGCCTGTGATGATGCATCCCAGGGTGTACAGATTGTGTTCGACGGAAAAGTCATCGCGGGAACGCGCGCGAAGAAGGTGCGGACGAAGAGCTACAATGCCTTTTCCAGCATCGATTTCCCGTACCTTGCGGTAATACAGGACCGCAGGATTCTGCGGTATCTGCCGATGCTGCCGTATGAAAAGCCGGTTCGTTTTTATGAAAACTTAAGCGATAACGTTTTTCTCTTGAAACTGATCCCGGGAATCAGCCCGGTATTGCTTCCGGCGATTTTTGAGCACTACGATGCGATCATTGTGGAGAGCTTCGGTGTCGGCGGTATTCCGGCGAGCATCAAGGAGCCGTTTTACGAGCTCTGCCAGAAGTACCCGGAAAAACTCATCATCATGTGTACCCAGGTTTCTCACGAGGGAAGCGATATGACCGTCTATGAAGTCGGCCATGAGATGAAAACCCTGTGCAACATTCTCGAGTCATACGATATGACCCCGGAGGCAGTCGCAACTAAAACCATGTGGCTTCTCGGCAACCGTCCGGATGATCATGAGAGCCGGGAAAAAGCATTCTATAAACCGATCAACTACGATACGGTCTGGAAATAAGAAAAAGAAAGACGGCAAAAAGGCTGTCACGGTCCGCAGGAAAGAAATGTTTCTGCTGGCTGTGAACGCCTCTTTTTCTTTTTGAGGAAAAAGAAATTTTCCACAAAATTTTCAGATAGTACGGACGCAAAATTGATTTTTATTGGAAGAATTGTGCAAATTTCATAGAAAAATCAGAAACAGGTTGACATCTTTTGAACATTTTAGTAGAATTGAATTCATGATGCAGTGCGGAAAACGGCGGATTTTGGATGACGAATCCAACCGCTGGTTACAGTTACAACATATGTGTGAACGATAACGATTTCGGAGGTGCATGCATGAAACGGTTAAGGTTTACAGCAGATATGACAAAAGAACAGAAGCGAAACACCGTTGAGGCGGCGCTGCTTCTTGGTTTCCAGGCAGAGACGGCAGTGTTTCCTGTTGCAGCCGCGGATGGAGAAATCCCGGTACCGGAAACAAAAGAAGAATTCCGGAAGCTGTGGAAGAAAACAGCAGATGCAGCCCCGGAGGGGTATGAGGCGGCTTCGGACCACATCGGGCCGGTTTACGACCTGGATTTCCGGGAAAAAACAGGATTGGAAAAAATGTTCCAAAAAGGTCCGTTTTTAAAAGATCAGAATCACGATTTCCTCCCGGATGCACTTGATGTAAAACTGGTGCTTCCAGAGGACGCAAGCGATGCTATGTTTCTTGCAGCGTGTGATCTGGCATACCGTTTCGGGATGGAGACGACAGGATACGAAGGAACCATTCTTGCCGAGGCGGGTTACAAGGGAAATCAGATTATTTTTGAAAAAGCAGATCAGACAGAACTGGTCCTTGGAGAGACAGACGGTGACGGCGTAAAAGTGTATCTGCGCGGAGACGGCGAAGCACTGACCGCATTCACCGCCCGCCTCTGCAATACATTTCCAAAGATCTGCGGTGAGAGAAGCTGGAAAGATCTCCTGATGGACATGGTGGATGATTTTATCCTACGCGGAGAGGACGGCCAGCTTGCCGAACTGAAAGCTTTACAGGAAAAAGAAAGCGGCGCCTATGCGGTTTACGGATCGCCGCGCTGGAGCGAAGAGCAGAAAAAAGAGGCCGGAGATGCAGAAGTTTACAATTACAAATCCGGTCAGAAAATGTACGAGAAAGTATATGAATTCCCGTGGGAGGTCGAAGTATTTGAAGAACTTCTGGAAACGGAAGTCTATCCGAAACTCAAAGAGGGAAGCACCGTAAAAATCACCGGAGCAGTCAGCGAGACCGAGAGCGTGCGCCGGAAGATGTGCGAAGCGATCGATGCAAAAATCCGCGAAGCAGGCGCTGTGCCGGAACAGACAACGATTTACTGTGCCTACAAACAGGGCTATTCCTGGCTGGCAGAAGAGATGCTTCCGCGTCTGAAAGAGGCCGGAGCCGATACGGTTACCGTTTATTTCAAACCGTTTCTCCCAGAAGGCCAGACGGAATGGAATGATGAAAACGGAGCCATCCCGTCTTACCACAACCTGAGTGCCGAGACGCCGGACAAATGGTACGACCTACCGATCCGTTATCTGCAGGAGCTGTACCCGATCGAGGATCTTCTGGTAAAAGAGCTCGGTATCGAGAGAAAAAATGTCGTATTCAAAGCCTATGAGGGAGAAGATGACATCACATATCTCTGCCGGGGAAGCAAAGAAAACAGCGTCTGCTGTGAGGATGCGTACAAGGCCGCGTGGTCGGAGCGTCCGTATATGAATGAATACCCGCAGATGGGAAAAGTTCACCCGTCGACCGGTTATATAAAAGCAGAAGTAAATGGCAAGCCCATTCTTGACAAAAAAGTCCGCACCGATCTGGAAGAAATCTGGGATGTCTACCAGAGCGAAGTCCTTCCGGACTGCCGCCGCTATATCGAGGAAAAAACGGGCGGAACCGTTGCGGAGGAGATGCAGCCGTTCTTCCACGAACTGAGAATGGACATTACGGTAAGCGAGCCGGACGAGCCGACCGGTTCCCGTGAGGATCTGATCTCATCGCTTGATGCACTCCATGAGGACATGTATTTTGTGGGCGGTGATTATTTTAAAAATTACGGCATTCAGAAAGCCGGCGTGATGCTGGATGCACCGGGCCTGATTCTGCCGGTGATCCATCAGAAAGAGGGCCGGCCGGTCTTTCGCGTTACGCTGACAGAGCCGTTAAAAGATGCGGCATGCATCACAAAAGACGGAGAGACCGCTGCCGCAGAGAGAAAACGAAGTGAAGTCGAAACCTGGATTTCCGCAGTTTCGTGGGAAAACGGAGAGCTGAATTTCCATATCACAGTGAAAGGCGCAGCAGAGGCTACCGTAAAAGCATACGCAGCGCTGTGGTCGAAAGGTGTTCTTGAAAAATGCAGCTGTGTTCCTGCGGAAACAGCGCTTGTCTTTGAAACAGAAAGCGGCGCATCGTACGCGGTACAGACTCCGGAGCGGGAAGAAAAGCCAAAGGCGAAACGGATCGAGAACATCAACCTGCATGAGCACGAACTGATCGGATACGATACGTATCGGGAGATCATTGAGGAGCTGAAAGAAGTTCCGGGTATCGAGGTCTTCCGGATTGCCGTTTCCTATACAGGCCGCGAGCTCTATGCAGTCTGGCTGAAACCGGAGTACGAGGGATATCTGTCGCTGACAAAGCGTCTGGCGAGAGTGCCGAGCGAGGTGATCAATGCAAGACACCATGCAAACGAGGTTGCCTCAACGAATGCATCGTTTATGCTGCTGAAGAAACTTTTAACAGAAGATGTTTACAAAGAGCTGCCGGATAAGCTGAATCTGATCCTGATCCCGATGGAAAACGTGGACGGTGCAGCGATTCACTATGAACTGCAGAAGGAGCATCCGACGTGGAAATTCCATGTGGCGCGGTTCAATTCTCTTGGAAAAGAGTTTTACCGTCATTATTTCCAGCAGGATACGATTCACAGCGAAGCGATGGGCATCAGTCGGATTTACGAGAAATATGCACCGGATATGATGGTGGATAACCACGGTGTGCCAAGCCACGAATGGGAGCAGCAGTTTTCTGGTTATACCTCCCCGTCCTACAAAGGTTTCTGGCTTCCGAGATCGCTCTTATATGGTTATTTCTGGTATGTAATGAATCCGGAATACAAAGGAAACTATGATGTGAATAAGGTCATGGAGGATGTGATCGCAGACAAGATTGCAGCGTATCCGGAGATGAAAGCACTGAACCAGGAGTGGAGTGCACAGTTTGAAAAATATGCCCATGCGTGGATGCCGAAACTGTTTCCGGCCAATTATTATAAAGAAATGATCAATTACTGGATTCCGTATGAATCGAATCCGGCGCATGGATATTCGTCGATCCGCTATCCGTGGATTACAACCGTCGCTTATACGAGCGAGGTTGCGGATGAAACGGCACAGGGAGAATACCTGAACCTGTGTGCGCGGGCTCATGTGGCGCACGACGAAGTGACAATACAGATGCTCATGGAGGCGCGGAACGTTATGGACTGCCGCTTTACCGAGCAGGATGGAACGATTTTGACCAGCTACATACGAAAGAGACCGATGATTGTCTCTAGGTAACTGGAAGAAATACAGGATACAGAGTTGTGAAAGCACGAGCGTGCGGAGCAGCCTGTATCCAAAAAAACTACATTTTATTTAAGGAGGAGTTTAGGTATGGAACTCATCAAATTACTTGGCGTGTTAATCGTTATCGTCGGATTCGCGCTGAAACTGGATTCAATCCTCATCATTTTCCTGGCGCTGATTACGACAGGGATCGTTGGCGGCCTTGGCGTCGGCGGTCTTCTTGAGACCATCGGAACCAACTTCGTAGCGAACCGAAGCATGGCGATCTTCATGATGATCCTGCTCGTTACTGGTACGCTTGAAAGAAACGGTCTTCGTGAAGCAGCAGCAAACCTGATTAAGAAAGTTAAGAGTGCAACAGCCGGCAAGCTGATCGCTGTATACGGCGTATTAAATGGCCTGTTCGGTGCATTCAACGTAGGATTCGGCGGTGTTGCCGGATTCATCCGTCCGGTTCTTCTTCCGATGGCAGAAGGTGCGATCGAGAACAAAGAAGGTACCGTAAACGAAGAGCACTTAGAAGAAGTCAAAGGACTTGCAGCAGCAATGCAGAACTTCACCTGGTTCTTCTTCCAGGTTCTGTTTGTCGGCGGTGCCGGTGGAATTCTGGTACAGACGACACTTGCCGGTCTTGGCTATGAAGTAAGCCTGATTGACCTTGCGGCAGTTGAAATTCCGGTTGCATTATTCTCACTGGTTGTTTCCTGTGTCTATGTCATTGTAAAAGACAATCGGATTTCGAAAAAATACTATGAAAAATCAGCCGGCAAAAAGACACAGAAATAGGAGGAACACTAGATGAGCGCATTAAAAGTTATACAGGTTCCAGCCGCATTTAATACGGCCGGATTAAATATTGTATGGATTCTCGTTGGCCTGATTGCAATCTACGCGGGCATTAAAAACCTTCTGGATGAAGAAAATCCGTCCAGAATCGGAACAGCCATTTTCTGGTGTTCGTTCGGTATTGTTACAGCACTTGGCACCTGGCTTCCGGCCAAGGTTTCCGGTGTCCTTGTTCTGTCTCTTATACACATCTCCGAGCCCACGAGACTAGCGCTCATCTCGT
>ERZ1027095.266-NODE-266-length-18043-cov-5.072938_pt1 | contig 18043 bp, 14 predicted proteins | sample MGYA00519409_ERZ1027095 | MGnify/ENA primary metagenome ERZ1027095 (study PRJEB26926, sample SAMN06164650) | human gut metagenome | biome: ENVO:00009003; feature: ENVO:2100002; material: ENVO:00002003 | host: Homo sapiens | place: USA | collected 2012 ... | reverse complement strand
GAGATGAGCGCTAGTCTCGTGGGCTCGGAGATGTGTATAAGAGACAGGATCAATTTATCGTGGATGCGATCCAAGGAGGGGCTGGAACTTCTGCCAATATGAATGCAAACGAAGTGATTGCCAATCGTGCGATAGAAATCCTTGGTGGAACCAAAGGAGATTACAGCATTGTACATCCAAACGATCATGTCAATATGTCACAGTCTACGAACGATGTAATCCCAACGGCAGGAAAGATCACCGTCTTAAAATTACTTCCACAGACGATTAAAGAACTTGAGAAATTAGAAAAAGCCATGGAAGAAAAAGAAGCAGAGTTTGATGATATCCTCAAGATGGGAAGAACACAGCTTCAGGATGCCGTTCCAATGAGACTTGGACAAAGTTTTGGAGCATTTGCACATGTCTTAAAAAGGGATATCAAAAGACTGAAAAATGTTATGGATGAGATGAAAGTCTTAAACATCGGAGCAACAGCCATTGGAACAGCGATCAATGTAGACCCTTACTATCTTGCGAACATTTCTTATGAATTAAGCAAAGTTGCAGGAATTTCATTAAAACAGGCAGATGATCTGATCGATGCCACACAGAACTTAGATGGATTTGTCAGTGTATCCGGGGTGTTAAAAACATGTGCCGTTGATATTTCCAAGATATCCAATGACCTGAGATTAATGTCATCTGGCCCAAGAACTGGTTTATCAGAAATCAATCTTCCAGCAAGACAGAATGGTTCATCCATCATGCCAGGAAAGATCAACTCAGTGATTCCAGAAGTTGTATCACAGGTTGCATACCTGATCATTGGACATGACTATACGATCACGATGGCAGCCGAAGCCGGACAGTGCGAAGAATATATTGAAAAAAGTGTTGGAATCTCAACAGCGTTATGTCCATATATCGGATATGCAAAGTCTGCTGAGATTGCAAAGAAATCACTAAAAACAGGAATTTCTGTAAAAGAGCTGGTATTAGAAGAAGGTCTGTTAAAGGAAGAAGAATTAAAAGAGATCTTAAAATCAGAGAAAATGACACAGCCTATGAGAGAAAAAGTGATGAAAGCAGTATCGTGATACAATTAGAATACAAAAAAGAATGAAAAGTAAGAAGAGGCTTTGGAGAAATTCAGAGCTTCTTTTATTGCAATATCCTCTCGCACAAGATATAATACATAAATAGAACATAAGTACGATTGGAGGATGGAAAGAATGATAATAATTCTATGCTTAGACAACAACAACGGTATGATGTTTAATGATCGAAGGCAGAGTCAGGATCGAGGCTTGCGAGAGTATATTGCGGAGATGACCAAAGGGGAGAAGGTCTATATGAATGCATATACAGAGAAGTTGTATGAAGAGATCAACGATCCGGTTGTTTGTGAAGATTTCTTACACAAGGCAGGAAAAGGGGAGACTTGTATTGTAGAGAATCTTCCATTAAAATCAGTGATAGATCAGATCGAAGAGATCGTGATTTTCCGCTGGAATAAAGTTTATCCGTCCGATCAGGTACTGGATGTGGATCTTGAGGAATGGAAACTTGCAGAAGAAGAACAAATCGAAGGTTCCACTCACGAGATCACAAAACAGATCTATCTTCCAAAACAATAAGCTAGATCAGAAAAGAATATAACAAGAGGAGAAGCAGTTGATGATGAGAGTAACAAAGAAATTATATGCCCTGCTGATCGCAGGAATGATGGCGGTATCATTGGCAGGATGCCAGAGTACAGGCAATAGCAGTAATAGCGGAAACGCACAGAGTGAACAAAGCAGCAAAGGAAGTACAAATTCTTCCACCAAATCTGTATCATCTGACAATATTCCGGATTTTTCAGGGAATATGACGGTTGCTGTTGATAATAATAATCCAGATTTTACATCCAAGGATCTGACAACAAAATCCTACGAGTCTTACAGCAGACTTGACTCTGAAGGAAGATGTCAAGTGGCGGAAGCGTGTGTTGGAAAAGATATCATGCCAAAAGGAAAACGTGGAGCGATCGGTATGGTAAAACCAACCGGATGGCATACAGCAAAATACAATAACGTTGATGGGAAATATCTATATAACCGTTGTCATTTGATCGCTTACCAGCTGACCGGTGAGAATGCCAATAACAAGAACCTGATCACAGGAACAAGATCTTTTAACGTGGATGGAATGTTACCATATGAAGAGATGGTCGGTGACTATGTCCGTGAGACAGGCAATCATGTATTATACAGAGTTACACCAGTCTTTGACGGAGATGACCTGGTAGCCAAAGGGGTACAGATGGAAGCGATGTCTGTGGAAGATAAGGGCGAAGATATTAAGTTTAATGTTTTTGTATATAATGTACAGGATGGAGTGAAGATTGATTACGAGACAGGAGACAGTGAAGCAGACAGCAGCGTGCAGGTAACAACAGAGAATTCAAAAGCAAGCCAGAAATACCACACAAACCAGAATTCATCTAATAACAGCAAAAACAACAGCAGTAACAAAAATACAACAGCAGCAAAAACAAATACAAAGACAACTGCTTCACAGAAGATTCGTGGAAACAGCAGATCAAAGGTATACCACTGCCCAGGTCAAAGAGATTATGACCGTATGGGAACATCAAAATATTTAGTCACATTTAAGAGTGAGAAAGAAGCAAAGGCAGCGGGATATCATAAGGCACAAAGATAAAAGAAAGAGTTAACGATCCATAAAGACAGACAGGAGGAAACCATATGAGTTTAAATGCAACACCAAGAGGAGACAGAATTCACATCGCATTATTCGGGAAACGAAATGCCGGGAAGTCAAGTGTTATCAATGCTATGACGAACCAGGAATTAGCAATCGTATCCGATGTCAAAGGAACAACGACAGATCCTGTATACAAGGCAATGGAACTTCTGCCATTAGGACCAGTAGTTATGATCGATACCCCGGGACTTGATGATGAAGGAGAATTAGGGGAAAAGCGAGTCAAGAAAGCAAAAGAAGTCTTGGGCAAGGCAGATATCGCGCTTGTGATCATGGATGCTACAGCTGGTATGACAGAGTTTGAAGAAGATATGATACGCTTGATCGAAGACCGGAAGATTCCTTATCTGAAAGTCTACAATAAGATGGATCTTTCCAATGCCCAAGAATGGAAAGAAGACAAAGCCTGCTTTGTCAGTGCAAAGGATAAAAAAGGGATCTGGGAGTTAAAAGAAGAGATTGGGAAACTGGTTCCAACGGATGATGACACGCTAAAGATCGTTGGAGATTTGGTCTGTCCGAATGATTTTGTGATCTTAGTCGTACCGATCGACAGTGCAGCACCGAAAGGCAGATTGATCCTTCCACAGCAGCAGACGATCCGTGACCTTTTAGAAGCAGGAGCAGCCTCTATTGTTGTAAGAGAAACGGAATTAGAAAAGACATTAGAAGAGATCGGTAAGAAACCAGCATTGGTCATTACAGACTCTCAGGCATTTGGCAAAGTCTCAAAGATTGTGCCAGAAGATATCAAACTGACTTCATTTTCGATTCTGTTTGCAAGATATAAAGGTGATCTGGAAGAAGAAGTCAGAGGAGTGAAAGCCTTGGAACATTTAGAAGAAGGGGCGAAGATCTTGATCGCGGAAGGATGCACTCATCACAGACAGTGCGATGACATCGGAACGGTGAAGATCCCAAGATGGTTAAAACAATATACAGGTAAGGATTTTGATATCCATACAAGTAGTGGAAACTCTTTCCCTGAAGATCTGGATACTTATGATCTGGTCATTCATTGTGGCGGATGTACTTTAAATAGAAGAGAGATGAAAAACCGTATCGCAAGAGTCAAAGATGCAGGTGTTCCGATCGTGAACTATGGAATCTTTATCGCGGCAACGCAGGGAATTTTAAAGAGAACCCTGGAGCCATTTGAGGAAGCCAGCAGGATCTTAAATGAGATTTAAGACGGATTGTTTCAAAAAATCAACATAAATTAACGAAAATCAATAAGACTGCTTCTTTACAAAGAAAGATAAGTTTTGTAGAATAGAAAGATAGAATTAAAACCAAATGGGAGGAAATCATGAGCAAAGTAAGAACAAGATTTGCACCAAGCCCTACAGGGCGTATGCATGTAGGTAACTTAAGAACAGCCCTTTATGCATATCTGATCGCACGTCATGCAGGCGGAGATTTTATTTTAAGAATTGAAGATACAGACCAGGAAAGACAGGTAGAAGGGGCAGAAGAGATTATCTACAATACCCTTAAGAAAGCCGGAATGAACCACGATGAAGGACCAGACATCGATGGTGGAGTCGGACCATATGTTCAGAGTGAGAGACAGGCACAGGGGCTTTATTTAAAATATGCAAAAGAACTGATCGACAAGGGAGAAGCATATTACTGTTTCTGTGATCAGGAGAGATTAGACACACTGAAAGTAAAATCAGGAGATGTTGTGATCAGTCATTATGACAAACATTGCTTAAACTTATCCAAAGAAGAAGTTCAGGCGAAATTAGATGCAGGAGTACCATATGTTATCCGTCAGAACAACCCAACAGAAGGAACAACATCTTTCGTTGATGAGATTTACGGAGAGATCACAGTGGATAATATCGAATTAGACGATATGATCCTGATCAAATCGGATGGATATCCAACATACAACTTCGCAAACGTAGTTGATGACCATTTAATGGGAATCACACATGTAGTTCGTGGTAATGAATACTTATCATCTACACCAAAGTACAATCGTTTATATGATGCATTCGGATGGGAAAAACCAGTATACATTCATTGTCCACTGATCACAGACGAAGAACATCACAAATTAAGTAAGAGAAAAGGTCATTCTTCCTTCGAAGATCTGATCGAGCAGGGATTCTTGCCAGAGACGATCGTAAACTTCGTTGCATTACTTGGATGGAGTCCAGGAGGAGAACAGGAAATCTTCTCATTAAAAGAATTAGAAGAGATCTTTGATTACAAACATATGTCTAAGACACCAGCGGTCTTTGATATGAACAAGATCAAATGGATGAATGGTGAATATATCAAAGCCATGGACTTTGACCGTTTCAAAGAACTTGCTATGCCATATGTAACAGAGACAATTCACAGAGAGATGGATTTTGATAAGATTCTTTCTATGGTGAAGACAAGAATTGAGTTATTTACAGAGATTCCGGGACACATTGACTTCTTCGAAGCAGTTCCAGAATATGATGTAGAGATGTACAAACATAAGAAGATGAAGACAACACCTGAGACTTCATTAACCGTATTAAAAGAGATCTATCCAGTGATCGAAGCACAGGAAGATTTTACAAATGATGCATTATATGAGATGTTAGTATCTTTTGCAAAAGGACATGAGTACAAGAATGGTTATGTAATGTGGCCAGTTCGTACAGCAGTCTCTGGAAAGCAGATGACACCAGGTGGAGCAACAGAATTAATGGAACTTCTGGGAAAAGAAGAATCATTAAAGAGAATCAATGATGCGATCGCGAAACTGGAGGCAGCACTTGCATAGCCAGCTGAGCAAGGCACAGAAAGAAGCAGTGATGCACAAAGATGGACCGATGATGGTACTTGCAGGACCAGGTTCAGGGAAGACACTTGTGATCACAAAGAGAATTCAATATTTGATATCGCACTATCAGATCCCACCGCAGCGGATTCTGGTCATTACATTTACCAGAGCAGCAGCGAATGAGATGAAAGAGCGGTTTTGGCGGCTGGCAGGGGAAACCCTGCCGGTTTCTTTTGGAACTTTTCATTCTGTGTTTTTTACGATTTTAAAATATGCCTATCACTATAGTGCAGATAATATTCTGCCGGAACATAAAAAATATGACTTTATCCGTGAGATCATCACAGATCATGAGCTGGAGATTGATGATGAAGCAGATTTTATGCGTCAGATCATACAAGAGATCAGCTTAGTCAAAGGGCAGATGATCCCTCTTGCCTATTATCACAGTGGGTGCTGTGGGGATGAAGTGTTTAAAGAAATTTACCGGGCATATGAAGAAAAACTGCATGAGAACCGTTGGATCGATTTTGATGATATTTTGGTTTATACGTATGAGTTGTTAAAAGAGCGTGAGGATATCAGAAAAGCATGGCAGCAGAAGTTTCCATATATTTTGATCGATGAGTTTCAGGATATCAATAAGATTCAGTATGAGATCGTCAAGATGTTAGCAGGAGAGACAAAGAACCTCTTTATCGTAGGAGATGATGATCAGTCTATTTATAAGTTTCGAGGTGCAAGACCAGAACTGATGTTAAATTTTCCAAAGGATTTTGAGAATACCAGACAGGTGATCTTAAACCGAAACTATCGTTGCGGGGAAGAGATCGTACAGGTTGCGGAAGATATCATTTCTTATAATACAAAACGTTTTGAAAAGAAGATGCAGGCAAGAGAAGATGCTGCAAGTATGGTTGAGGTTCGTACATTTAAAGATCACTATGAGGAGAATAAGCATATCATTTACACGATCAAGGAAGAGATGGCAAAGAAGACACCGTTATCCCAGATCGCGATCCTTTATCGGACCAATCAGGGGCCAAGACAGCTGATCGCTGCATTGATGGCATACAATATCCCATTTTATATGCAGGATGCAGTGCCGAATCTGTTTGATCACTGGATTTCCAAAAATATCATAGATTATATGCACCTTGCGATGGGAGATCGCAAAAGAAGCACATTTTTAAGAGTCATGAACCGCCCCAAGCGTTATATCAGCAGGGAGTATCTGACCGAATCACAAGTGTCATTTGATGATCTGTTAGAGAAGGTCAAAGATAAACCATGGCTTTATGAATATGTAGAAGATTTTAAGGAAGATCTTCGGATCATGAAGAATATGACTCCGTTGATGGCGATCAATTATATCCGGAAATCCGTGGGATACAATGCGTATTTAGCAGAATATGCAAGATTTCGCAAGATTCAGGAAGAAGAATTTACACAAGTATTAGAAGAACTTCAGGAGAGCGCAAAAGGCTATGATACATATGAGGCATGGTTTGATCATATCAAAGAATACACCGAAGAATTAAACCGCCAGTCAAAAGAGAATCAGAAAGAAAAAGAAGGAGTTGTGGTCAGCACGATGCACAGCACCAAAGGATTGGAATTTGAACGTGTCTTTTTGCCAGATGTCAATGAAGACGTGATCCCACATAAGAAGTCCATGAAAGAAGAAGACGTGGAAGAAGAAAGACGTTTGTTTTACGTTGGAGTTACAAGAGCCAAGAAATATCTGCACATCTTGTCAGTAAAGAAACTTTATAACAAAGACAGCAGGCCGTCAAGGTTCGTAGAAGAACTAAGAAGCCGTCAGGAGAAAAGAGGTGTTTTGCATGGAAAATAGAGCGATGCCAAGAGCAGGCGAATTTTATATGCATTTTAAAGGAAAACTTTATCAGATCGTTACGGTTGCAATACATACAGAGACAGAAGAACCATTGGTGGTCTATCAGGCAATGTATGGAACGTTTAAGACATATGCAAGACCACTTGCGATGTTCTTAAGTGAAGTCGATCATGAAAAATACCCAGATGTGCAACAGATATACCGTTTTCGGAAAGTAGAACTGTGTGAAAATGCAGAAGCAGAACTGGTTGATGAAGTGACAGCACAGGAAAATGAATATGATGAGACAGAAGAAACAGCAGACATTGAGCCACTGTTGAAATTCTTAGATGAAACAGATCTTCATGAGCGCCTGAATATTTTATTACAGTATAGAGATCAGATCACAGAAACGATGCTGGAATCCATGGGTATGGCAATGGATTGTGTCCTGAATGGAAAAACTCTGGAAGAAAAGTATTATGAACTTGACAAAGTGATCCGAACAAAACTTCAATATGAAAAAAAGCCCCGCATATAAGATGCAAGGGCTTTTTTATTAATATCATATTATTCTTCGTCTTCTAAGATCTCATCTAAGACAGCAGTGACTGTCTCATATTCTTCGTCTGTTTCAATGTTGTCAAGACTGAAAGTATCAGGATCTTCAGGGTCTTCGTTGTAACGATATAAAAGTAAAGCCCCTTCTTCGTCATCACTTTCTAAGTCTTCAACAGTGATCAATGCGATATATTCCTGATCATCTAATTCTTCTACAGAGAATAAAGCGATCACGGCACAGTCTTGTTCAGTTCCATCTTCTAATTCTAAATGTAGCACAGGAGTTTCTTCTTCAATGATATTATCTACTTCGTTAAATTCACTCATTTTGATACCTCTTTTCTTAGTCTTTTCTCCACTATACTAAAGGATCATAAAAAAAGCAAGAAAAGGATAAAAAAAGATCACTTTGTCTAAGAATTGACAAGAAAAAACAGGTATGATACGATACGAACTAATGGAGGTAAAACAATGGAAGAATATAAGTTTTTGCTGGATATCGCAATCATTCTGGCAATGACCAAGTCTTTTAGTCTTGTGTCGAAGAAGTTTAACATGCCGCCAGTCGTTGGAGCATTGATCGCGGGAATCATTTTAGGACCAGTGGTCCTTAATGTAGTGAGTCCTTCAGATTCAGTTTTAAATCTGGCTGAAGTAGGTGTAGTTGTTTTAATGTTTCAGGCAGGTCTTGAGACAGATATTGATGAGTTGAAGAAGAGTGGAATTCCTGCATTCGTCATTGCGTTATGTGGAGTATTGATCCCACTTATCATGGGAGCTGTTTTATCCGTTATATATGGAAATAATATCATGGAATCGATTTTTATCGGAGTGATCCTAACAGCAACTTCAGTAAGTATCACAGTAGAAGCCTTACAGGATATGGGACATTTAAAAGGAAGAGTCGGAACAGCAATCCTTGGGGCAGCGATCATTGATGATATCTTGGGAATCGTTTTATTATCAATTATGACAAGCCTTGGGGGAGCATCTGGATTCCATATTCAGGCAATCCTTAAGATCTTGATCCAGATGGCAGCATTCTTTGCGATTTCTATTATCGGTGGAGTTGGGATCAAGAAGTTCTTTGAGTGGCTTTCTACTTATAAGAATCCAGAGATTGAACGTCATAGAAGAAGAGTTCCGGTGTTTGCACTTGCATTTTGCTTAGCACTTGCATTTCTTGCAGAAGTGTTTGGAATCGCTGATATCACAGGTGCATATCTTGCAGGGATCATTTTATGCAGGCTCCCAGAACGATTTTATATATACAACAAGATTGAAGTTTTATCGTATATGCTGATCACACCAGTATTCTTTGCAAGTATCGGTCTGAATGTAAACATTCATGGAATGACACAGACGTTGATCATCTTTACGATCATTTTATGTGTGATCGCAGTGATCTCGAAGATCGCGGGATGCGGTTTTGGAGCATTGTTGTGCAAATATACGAAGAGAGAATCTGTACAGATCGGAGCAGGAATGGTATGCCGAGGTGAAGTTGCACTGATCGTTGCACAGAAAGGAATTTCTGTTGGATTATTATCAGAAGTTTTCTTTGCACCAGTGGTTATCATGGTCCTCGTCACAACACTCTTATCACCGATCATATTAAAAATGTTATTTGCAAAATAAAAAAAGTAAAATATTTACGATACAGATAAAACAATAGAAAAGAGGCTTTAATATGATAGACACAGTCGTATCTGTAAAACTTCCGATCGGAGAGATGCTAAGGATCAAAAGAAATCGTCTGATGCCGGATGTGGTGACTGGAGAGGAGAAGAGAATCTGTCTGGTGTCTGGAATCTACGGAGATGAGCTTGGCGGACAGTATATCTGCGGAGAGATCATTCGCCGGATCAAGGCAGAATTTGAGAATCTGACAGGTATTGTCGATGTGTATCCAGCGGTCAATCCATTAGGACTGGATGCACGAACAAGAGCAGTACCAATCTCAGATATCGATTACAGCAGTGCATTTCCAGGAGACATCAATGGAGGTCTGGAAGATTATACAGCAGCTAAATTGATCGAAGATATCAAAGGAGCATCCTGTTGCATTGATATTCATTCTAGTAATATCTTTTTGCAGGAAGTTCCTCAAGTACGTTTAAATAACGATTACGATGAGACATTACTTCATCTGTCAAAATATATGAATACGGATCTTGTCTGGATCCATCCTTCTCAGACAGTGAATGAAGGAAGTTTAGCTTTCACTTTAAACCAGATGGGAATCCCAACTATGGTTACGGAATCCGGTGCAGCATTTCGTATCCGTTACGAGTACTGCCGCCAGATCATAGATGGAATTTTTTCGGTGATGGCAGAACTTGGTATCTGGAAGGGAAAGGTTCAAGGCAAAACAAAGGTTCCGTTTATCCACGAAGACCAGATCTTTTATTTAAATTGTGAATCCAGTGGATTGTTTGTTTCTTACAAGCGATTAAAGGATCCGGTAAAGAAAGGCGAGATCATAGGGATCGTACAGAATCCTTTAATGGGAGCAACGGAAGAAGAAGTGGTTGCCCCAACCGATGGTATTTTGATGACATTAAGAGAACATCCAAGTGTAACGGAAGGGTCCTTGGTAGCCAGAGTGATCGGAGGGAATGCACTATGAAAAAAGAAATCATATATTCCTCAGGAAATTACTTAAGAGATGAGTTTAAGATCGAAGGATATCTCTTTGGAAAACAAAGTGAAGGATCAGAACCAGCGGCATGTATTGTCGGAGCAATGCGTGGAAATGAATATCAGCAGTTATATATTTGTTCTCAGTTAGTCAAACGTTTAAAAGAACTGGAGAACAGTGGTGCGATCGTTGGAGATAATCAGATTCTGGTCATTCCATGTGTGAATAATTTTTCAATGAATGTCGGAATGAAATACTGGGTATCTGATAACAGTGATATCAACCGTCAGTTTCCTGGGAATTTTGACGGGGAACCAACAAGCCGTCTGGCAGCACATTTATTTGAACGGGTTAAAGGATTCCGCTATGGAATCCATTTTGCATCATTTTTCAGAAGCGGGGATTTTGTGCCACATGTGCGAATGCCTGCAACAGGAAAAGAAAGCACCAGCCTTGCAAGTCTGTTCGGGCTGCCTTATGTATTAACAAGCAAACAACGAAATTTTGATAAAAAGACATTAACTTATAACTGGCAGATCAATGGGACGGATGCATTTTCGGTATATTCTGGGGAAACAGATAATATCGATGTGAATCTGGCCAGGAAGGCTGTATCTGCCGTGCTTCGCTTCTTGACTCGAATGGGTATTTTAAAATATAATTGCCATAACGGGTATATTGCGAGTATTATAGAAGAAGAGGATCTTGTATCCGTCAAAGCAAGTGCTCCGGGATTCCTAAGACGTTTTGTGACGATCAATGAGGAAGTTAACCGAGGTCAGCTGCTTGGTGAAGTCATTAATCCATATAATGGAGAGATTTTATCAGAGATCCGTTCAACGGCAGATGGGATCATATTCTATGCCGAGGATCAGCCAACGATTTTGGAAAATGCATCTGCATTTCAGGTGATTAAGAAACTACATGAATAAATGGGAGGAAATCATGGGAGAAGTTAGAAGAGTCTATGTTGAAAAGAAAAAAGACTACGCAGTAAAAGCAAAAGAGCTGCATGCATCATTGAAGCAGTATCTTGGACTGGATGTCGAATCTGTTCGTGTCCTTGTCCGCTATGACATCGAGAATCTATCCGATGCAAGTTATGAAAAAGCACTGGTTACAGTATTTAGTGAACCACCAGTTGACGACGTGTATGAAGAGACATTACCACTTGCCGATGGGGAAATATCTTTCAGCGTTGAGTTTCTGCCAGGTCAGTTCGATCAGAGAGCAGATTCTGCACAGCAGTGTGTGAAACTGTTGAATGAGGACGAAGATGCCCTGATCAGAAGTGCAACAACTTATGTTGTAAAAGGTGACTTAACTGACGAACAGTTAGAAGCAGTCAAAGAATATTGCATCAACCCAGTTGACTCAAGAGAGGCAGCTGCAGACAAACCAGAGACATTAGTGATGGATTTTGAAGAACCAGCAGATGTTAAGATTCTGGATGGATTCAAAGATATGGAAGAAGACAAATTTAAAGAATTATATGATTCTTTAAATCTTGCTATGACATTCAAAGATTTCCTTCATATCCAGAATTATTATAAAGGAGAAGAAAAGAGAGATCCTTCCATGACAGAGATCCGTGTACTGGATACTTATTGGTCAGATCACTGTCGTCATACAACATTCTCCACAGAACTTACAAGCATTGGATTCCAGGATGGATTCTATCGTGCACCATTAGAAGAAGCATATTATTCTTACATGGATGACTTTGAAGAGATGTACAAAGACCGTGATGACAAATATGTCTGCTTAATGGATATGGCATTAATGGCGATGAAACGTCTTAAAAAAGATGGAATTCTTGACAATATGGAAGAAAGCGATGAGATCAACGCCTGCAGCATTGTTGTACCAGTAGAAATTGATGGTAAGGAAGAAGAATGGCTGATCAGTTTCAAGAATGAGACACATAACCATCCAACAGAGATCGAACCATTTGGTGGAGCGGCAACATGTCTTGGAGGAGCGATCCGTGACCCATTATCAGGACGTTCTTATGTATATCAGGCAATGCGTGTTACAGGTGCTGCTGATCCAACAGTCCCATTAAAAGACACATTAAAAGGTAAATTACCACAGTATAAGATTGTAAATGAAGCTGCGAATGGATACAGTTCTTACGGAAACCAGATCGGTCTTGCAACAGGATATGTTAATGAAGTATATCATCCAGACTATGTTGCAAAACGTATGGAGATCGGTGCCGTTATGGGTGCAGCACCTAGAAAGAACGTGATCAGAGAGAACTCTGACCCAGGAGATATCATCATCTTATTAGGTGGAAGAACAGGACGTGACGGTTGTGGAGGAGCAACAGGATCATCTAAAGTTCATACAGAAGAATCTATCGAGACATGTGGAGCTGAAGTTCAGAAAGGTAATCCACCAACAGAACGTAAGATCCAGAGATTATTCAGAAGAGAAGAAGTCAGCCGTCTGATCAAGAAATGTAACGACTTTGGTGCAGGTGGAGTTTCCGTAGCGATCGGAGAACTTGCAGATGGTCTGGTTGTAGATCTTGATAAAGTACCTAAGAAATATGCAGGACTTGATGGAACAGAATTAGCGATTTCTGAATCTCAGGAACGTATGGCTGTTGTTGTAGATCCAAAAGACGTAGATCAGTTCCTTGCATACTCTGCAGAAGAGAACTTAGAGGCTGTAGAAGTTGCTGTTGTAACAGAAGATCCAAGATTAGTACTGAAATGGAGAGGAAAAGAGATCGTTAATATCTCAAGAGCTTTCCTTGATACAAACGGAGCACATCAGGAAACAGAAGTATTTGTAGAGATCCCTCACCGTGTAGAATCTTACTTTAACCGCAAAGACGAGACAGGTACATTTGAAGAAGTGTGCAAGAATACATTATCTGATCTTAATGTATGTTCACAGAAAGGTCTCGTAGAGAGATTCGACAGCTCTATCGGAGCAGCAACAGTTACAATGCCATATGGTGGAAAATACCAGATGACACCAATTCAGACAATGGTCGCAAAACTTCCAGTATTGAAAGGAGAATGCGATACAGTCACAATGATGAGTTATGGATTTGATCCATATCTGTCCAAATGGAGCCCATTCCATGGAGCAGTTTATGCGATTACAGAATCTATCGCGAAGATCGTGGCTACTGGTGGAGATTATAGCAATATCCGCCTGACATTCCAGGAATACTTTAAGCGTCTTGGAGAAGATAAGACACGCTGGGGACAGCCGGTTGCAGCACTGCTTGGTGCATATCAGGCACAGATGGGATTTGGACTTGCATCGATTGGTGGAAAGGACAGTATGTCTGGAACATTCAATGACATTGATGTACCACCAACACTGGTATCTTTTGCAGTCGATGTAGCGAAGACAACAGATGTTATCACACCAGAACTTAAGAGAGCAGGAAACCGTCTGATCCGTATCTGTATCCCAACAGATGCATACAATCTTCCAATATATTCTGAAGTGAAGAAAGTATACCAACGTATTACAAAACTGATCAAAGATGGAATTATCAAATCTGCATATGCAATTGGCGGCGGAGGAGCCTTAGAAGCAGTTGCCAAGATGGCATTTGGTAATAAATTAGGTGTGATCTTCGATGAAGAAGTAGAATTAAAAGACTTAACAGATCCTAAGTTTGGATCATTTGTTGTTGAAATGAGCACAAGAGATGTTCATAAACTTGCGATTCCAGGATTAATGTTAGGTGAGGTTACAGACAAACATGAATTTGTATTTGGTGACGAAGTTGTAACATTAGAAGAAGCGATCGATACATGGAAGAAACCATTAGAGAAAGTATTCCCAACAAGATCTGAAGGAGATCAGAGCATCGTTGATACAACAAGACACTATACAAAAGGAAATATTTACGTATGCAAGAATAAAGTTGCAAAACCAAATGTATTTATTCCAGTATTCCCAGGAACAAACTGTGAATATGATTCAGCGAAAGCATTTGAACGTGCAGGAGCGAACGTGATCACAAAGGTATTTAAGAACTTAGATGCACAGGGAATCCGTGATTCAGTGGAAGTTTTTGAAAAAGCGATCAAAGAATCCCAGATCATCATGTTCCCAGGTGGATTCAGTGCCGGTGATGAACCAGATGGATCTGCAAAATTCTTTGCAACAGCATTTAGAAATGAAAAATTAAAAGAAGCAGTCATGGATCTGTTAAATAACCGTGATGGACTGGCACTTGGTATCTGTAACGGATTCCAGGCCCTGATCAAATTAGGACTTGTTCCAGAAGGTAAGATCGTAGAACAGAATGCGAAATCACCTACACTGACAACAAACCGCATTGGTCGTCATATTTCTAAGGTTGCTTATACAAGAATTGCTTCTAATCTGTCACCATGGTTTAACAATGTACATGTAGATGATATCTTCAGTATACCAGTATCTCATGGAGAAGGACGATTCGTAGCAGATGAAGATGTGATCCAGAAACTGTTTGAAAATGGACAGGTAGCAACACAGTATGTTGACCTCAATGGTGATCCTACAATGAATGAAGAATTCAATCCAAATGGTTCTTACCATGCGATTGAAGGTATCACAAGTCCAGATGGAAGAGTCCTTGGTAAGATGGGACATTCAGAACGTCGTGACAGCTATGTAGGAATCAATATTTACGGACAGAAAGATCAGAAGATCTTCGAATCCGGAGTAGAATATTTCAAATAAGAGTACAAAAAAAGAACCTTGCAAGAAAAAGCAAGGTTCTTTTTTTACTGCTCTTTTGGAATGATATGAATTGTTTCCATACGGTTTTTGTCAACGGAAACAACTTTAAAAAGAAAATGTTCATCTTCTGCAGTTTCGCCCTCTGAAGGCAGATGATCAAGCAGTTCGATGATATATCCGCCAAGAGAATCATAATCCTCAGAATCAAGGTCTACGTCAAGCAGATCATCAAGATCATCAAGCTTTAAAGAAGCGGATACCATATAAGATCCATCGGATAATTTTTTGAAAGTTTCTTCCTCAGAATCATCATATTCATCACGCAGTTCTCCAAAAATCTCTTCAACGATATCTTCTAGAGTAATAAGACCTGCAGTCACTCCATATTCATCCAAAACAATGGAGAAACTAACAGATTTTTCACGCATCTGTGCAAGAAGGCTTGATACTTTCTGAGTTTCATACGTAAAGAACGGCTTACGCAGAACATCTTTCAAATGAAAGATCTCGCCTCTGTGCTGGCTGCGGTAGAAATAAACATCCTTAAAATAAACAATACCAACAACATGATCTTTACTTCCTTCATAAACAGGAAGTCTGGAATAACCGGCCTCGCGGAAAATATCAAGAACTTCATCATAAGAAGCATCTACAGACACAAAAGTTACATCAATTCGCGGGATCATAATATCCTTGGCAAGAGATTCCTTAAAATCAAAAACGTTGTTTAACATATCTTTCTCAGATTCTTCGATAACGCCTTCTTCGTGGCTGACATCAACGATCGTACGAAGTTCACGTTCAGTCATGATACGTTTGGATTGTTTCGAGTCGATCCGCAAGATGATAAGGATTGCTGTAGAAAGTTTGTTGATAATGTAAACAACCGGTGTCAGTAATTTTGTGATCAGATAAATGCTGGAAGCATAGCTTAGAGCAAGTTTTGTATTATTGATCGTTGCAAAAGTCTTTGGTGTGATCTCACCAAAGATCAATACAAGTACTGTGATCACAGCAGTTGCGATTCCGGCTCCCATGCTTCCAAAGATACGAATAGCGATCGTTGTAGTAAGGGATGTTAATGAAATATTCACAAGGTTATTTCCGACTAAGACGCTGGAAAGCATCTGGCTTGGATTCTCGATCAATTTTAAAACAATAGCAGCTTTTTTATTGCCATCTTCTGCCATGGCACGCATACTATGTGGATTGACGGTTGTAAGTGCTGTTTCTGCAGATGAAAAATAAGCAGAAAGCATTAATAAAATGATAATTGCGATTATCTGTAATATCATACTGGGGTCCAATGAAAATTCCTCCTAAAATAAATATCTGTTCATTTTTATACAGTTCTTTTCATTGTACGCAAGAAATATGTACATGTCAAGTTAGTCCTTGCCAACCATGGAAGAATATGGTATACCTATTTTTAGGAGGATTGTCATATGAGGTACTATTATGATTATAGTTTTCCAATCGGTAATTTAACGATTGAGGAAGATGGGCATGGCATTTGCGGGATATATTTTGGGACGAAGATGTTAGAAGGCGAGAAGAAGAATACAGAATTGATCAGGGAAGCAGCACTGCAATTATCACAGTATTTTGATGGACGGAGAAAGAAGTTTGACCTGAAACTTTCTTATCATGGAACAGAATTTCAGATCAAAGTATGGAAAGCATTGGAGAAGATTCCATATGGGGAAACTTGTACTTACAAAGACATTGCGGAATCAGTAGGGATTCCAAAAGGATGTCGAGCTGTTGGCATGGCGAATAACAGGAATCCGATCGTGATCGTTGTTCCATGTCACAGAGTGATCGGAATGAACGGTTCACTGACAGGATATGCAGGTGGTCTGGAAATGAAAGAATACCTGTTAGATCTTGAAAAGAGTAATCAAAAATTAAAGGAAAGATATTGACAAAGATTCTCAGTTGAGATATGATACATAGGCACATTTTGCCGGAAGCACATCCGGTATGATCTTATAGATATTTCCGTGAGGGAGTAGTTAGCAGAGAATCTGTGACAGTATCAACATAATGATGAACGACATCTGGTGCTGTCTTAATTAACGAGACTCACAGACGATAAGCTTTTGTTTATAACAAGGCTTTCGTCTGTGGGTCTTTTTCATATCATAGGAAATTCCAATGGAATCCCCTATGATATGAAAAACTTACGATATGGAGGACGTTTTTATGGATTTACTTACGTTATTAACACTGGCTGTTGGATTGGCGATGGATGCATTTGCTGTTTCTATCTGCAAAGGACTGGCGATGAGAGAAAAAGTTTTGAAAAAAGGGATCATTGTTGGTTTATGGTTTGGAGGATTTCAGGCACTGATGCCAACAATCGGATTTTTCCTTGGAACACAGTTTAAAGACCAGATCACATCGATCGATCATTGGATCGCATTTGTGCTTCTTGGGCTGATCGGAATCAATATGGTCAAAGAAGCATTATCAAATGATGAAGAACAGGCAGATGATTCGATCGCAGTGAAAGAAATGTTCATGCTTGCTGTTGCGACAAGTATCGATGCATTAGCAGTTGGGATCACATTTGCCTTTTTAAATGTGCATATTGTATCCGCAGCGTCGATGATTGGAGTCTGTACTTTCTTGATTTCATTTGCAGGAGTAAAGATCGGAAATATTTTTGGAACAAAATATAAATCCAAGGCAGAGCTCGCAGGTGGCATAATACTGATACTTTTGGGATTTAAGATTCTGTTTGAGCATCTTCATATCTGTCTCTTATACACATCTGACG
>ERZ1027095.224-NODE-224-length-20412-cov-11.300535_pt1 | contig 20412 bp, 16 predicted proteins | sample MGYA00519409_ERZ1027095 | MGnify/ENA primary metagenome ERZ1027095 (study PRJEB26926, sample SAMN06164650) | human gut metagenome | biome: ENVO:00009003; feature: ENVO:2100002; material: ENVO:00002003 | host: Homo sapiens | place: USA | collected 2012 ... | reverse complement strand
CCAGTGCAGGATGCCCACCAGCAGCACATCCAGCACCATGTTGGTGCAGCCCGCGCCCACCGTGAAGTAAAAGCCCAGATGCGGCTTTTCGGCGGTAACAAAAAAGCTCTGGAACATATTCTGCAGGATAAAGGTGGGCAGGCTGAGCATCAGGACCCGGCCATAGCGCAGGGCGTAGTCCAGCATCTCGCCTTCGGCACCCAGCATCATGGCCACCGGCCGGAGCAGCAGCATCCCCAGCACGGACAGCACGATGCCAGCGATCAGCGCCGTTGACATGAACAGGCTGAAGTAGCGGTCAGCTTTTGCATTGTCGCCCTCGCCCAGCGTGATGCCCACAATGGCGCTGCCGCCGGTGCCCAGCATGAAGCCCACGGTACCCACCAGCATGGGCACGGGCATGATGAGGTTGACTGCCGCAAAGGCCGTTTTGCCCACAAAGTTCGAGACGCACAGGCCGTCCACGATGCCGTAAATGGAGGTGAACAGCATGGTGCCGATGCAGGGCAGCACAAAACGGATCAGCCGTGAATAATCAAAGTGATCCGAAAGTTGAATTTTCTGTTTTGACATGGATTCTCCTTTTTGCAGGGGTGGATCACATCATCCCGCCGGGCCGCCAGCCGGTGCAGTAGCGGGCGTAATCGCGGTCGGCCTGTTTGACGTAAAGGAGGAACTGTTCCCTGCCTTCCTTGTCCGTGACCTGACGGACTTTGGTGGGCAGGCTCTGGCGCTGGAGCAGCTCCAGTTCATCGTTGAGCTCTTCCTCGGTATCAAAGGCATCCAGCTTGGTCCAGTGGGTGGCAAAGAGCCAGATGTTTGCAAGGGTGTTATTCATATTCAGTCTCCTTTTCCGGGGCATCGGCAAGGGTGCCGGCCCGGTAGAACGGCGCAATGGCGTTGGCATCGCCGTGGCGCACGATGGAATAGGTAATGTCGCAGTAGGGCTGGATGGCCGTGCTCTTTTCCACGGTGGAGATGAGCAGCACCTGCAGCTGCAGGCGGCGGAACAGCTCCATCATGGGGCGGATGCGGTCACTGGTCATCTTGCTGAAGGCCTCGTCCAGCAGGACAAGGCGGATGCTGTTCTCGCTCTTCTGGTAGATCTGCAGCAGGCTAGCACAGATGGCCACATAGAAGGGAGCCTGATTCTCGCCGCCGGAGGAATCGCGGCTGACGCGGGAAAGATAGGCCTGCTGGCCCGAGACGGTGTTGGTCACCTTGATGTCATAGTCCAGATAGGTGCGGTAGTCCACATAATCCGAGAGGGTGGCACCGGAGGTGGTGCGGCCCTCCTGCCGGGCCCGGGTGTTCTCGTCCACATCAGCCATGATCTTTTCCATCAGCGCGTCCACCTGCCGCTCGTAGACGGGGTCGGCGGTGGCGGCAAGGTTGTCCAGCGAGTCGCCGTCGGTCATCTGCTGGTTGCCCTTGTCCACAATGACCTGATAGAATGCGGCCAGCTGGGGGTCACGGCTGGGTTCCAGCTCAAAGCGGTAGACTTCCTCGCCGTAGGTCAGCTGCTCCATCACCTTGTTCAGCTCCCGGAACTGGCGGCGGGCGTTGAAGATATCATCCTTCATGCGGAACAAAATGTCCTTGCGGAAGCGGTCCTTGCAGTCCCGCTGTGCCTGCTCCAGCCGGGCGGCGTAGCGTTCCAAGTCGATCCGGACAAGGCTGTCGTGCTGGGCGCGGTACTGCTCCACCCCGGCCAGACCCAGCGGATAATCGCAGACATAGTGCTCGTTGTAATCCCTCTGGGCGGGTTCCAGCGTGGAAGTGAGATAAGCTCGCAGGGCATCGTCCAGCCTGGTCTGTGCCTTTTCGGCAGTCTGCGCGGCGGCACGGGCCGTGCGCCCGCCCGTCATCAGGCCCTTTTTGCGTTCCTGTGCCAGAGGCTCCAGCAGCGGGTGCTGTGCAAAGAATGCCTCTGCCGCTTCCCGGCTCTGTGCAGCGGTCTCCACTGCCTTACCCTGCTCTGCCTCACAGGACGCGATCTGCTTTTCGCAGACGCGGATATCGCCGCCCACCTGCTCCACAGCCTTGCGGGCGGTCTCCCACGCAGCTTCCCGGGCTTCTTCCTCGCGGTAGAGCTGCTGCAGCATGGGGTTCTCGCGGCAGTCGGCCAGTTTCTGCTCCTGCGCGGCGTAGTCGGCACGGGCGGCATCCAGCGCGGCCCGGCTGGCCCAGAGTTCGGCCAGCTGTTCCAACGCATGGCTCCGCAGGACGTTCTGGTACTGGTCGTAAGCAGATTTCAGCGTTTTTTCGGTCTGGGCGGCTTCGCGGCAGCGGTCGGCCTGAGCGGCAAGCTGTGCTTCCAGCGCTTCGGCACGCTCCCTGCGGGCATCCAGGCCGATATAGCGCTGGGGCCTGCGCAGGCGTTCCAGCCGGAAGGGATGGTGGCGCAGCAGGTCCCGGGTGGCGCTGTCGGGGAAATGCTCCAGCGTGTCGGGGGTGTCGCAGCAGACGATGCGGCGCAGGATGGTGTCCGCATACTGTGCGGCCAGCGGATTCTCGCTGGTGACCTGGGCGGCAAGGCTGTCGGCGGGGGCTGTCTCCGCATGGCGGTCCGCCTTGCGGATGCCCGGGGTATCCAGCAGGCTGATGGGCCCCACCCGGTCGCCCAGCGCCACAAAGGCGCTCTTGGCGGCGGCATAATGGGCAGGCGGCACAAGGATATCGAACCGGCGGTCACCCAGGCAGGCCTCCACACAGTCCTGCCAGCTCTCATCGGCCACGGTCAGCAGCTCACAGAAGATCTTTGCATCCGCTGTCATGCCGCGGCTTTTCAGCTCGGCGTTCACGGCATCCCGCACTTTGGTGGCGGCATCGCCGTGGGGGTAGACCCACTTGCCGCCGGACACGGCGTTCAGCTCGGCCCGCAGGCCCTCCTGCTCTTTTGCCAGATCCGCCGAAGCCTGCCGGGCAGCAAAATATTGCTCCTCCAGCGGCTTTTCGATGCGGGCCAGGGCCTCGGTCAGGGCGGGGAGATGTTCCGCTGTCAGACGCTGGGGCCAGAGCTCCTTCTCCACCGCAAAGCCGCTGCGGTTCAGCTGGGTCAGCAGGCCGGTGATGGTATCTGCAGTCGCTTCCAGACCGTTCCTTGTCCGGGCCGCTGCATCCAGCGCGCTCTTTTTCCGGGCCAGCTCCTCGGTCAGGGCATCCAGTGCCCGGCCCGCGCCGCTGTCACCGGCCGCACCGTGGGCCGCCAGATAGGCCCGGCGGGCTTCGGCTTCGGCGTTCTTGGCGGCCTCGTATTTTGCGTTCAGGTCGGCCAGCTGGCGGCGGCCTGCATCCAGATGGCTCTGCCAGGAGGCATCCTCACCGGCATCCGCTTCGGCGCGGGCCAGCAGGGCCGCGCCCCGGTTGACAAGGGCATCCGTTTCTTTGGCAGCAGCTTCCCGGCCATACGCCACGATCTGTTCCAGCGCGGCGGCACGGGTCTGGGCCTCGGCCAGAACGGCGTGGAGGTTTTCCAGCTCCACCCGGTCGCCCTGCAGCGCTTCCAGATCCAGCTCCGGCTGGGGCAGGATGTACTGGTACAGAAACTCCCGGAAGTTGGGGATCTCGTCCATGCTGGTGCCCATCTGGAACACTTCATTGAACTTTTTGCCCAGCGGGCTGGACGCGCGGCCAATGCCCAGGGCACGGCAGATGCGGTCCCGGGCCTCGCTGGGGCTGCGGGTGTAGGACAGACGGCCCACGGCAGGCTTAAAGTCCTCCTTGGCGCTGGGGGCACCGGTGCGCGGATCAAGGAAGGGCAGCTTTTCCAGCGTGATGCCGTCCTCAGAGATGTACCAGGTCTGGTCGCCGGGGTGGAGCTCCTGCATGGGGCCCTCGGATTCCACCCGGACAGCGATGACGAAGTTTGTCCGCTTGACGGTATCCCAGAACTCGGCTCCGATGTATGCCACCGTGCGGCCCGGGCGGCGGTAGGCGTTCTCGCCGCGCTGCTTGGCGTGGACAGAGCCCTGCAGGGTGCGGCCGCTCTTTTTATTGCCCAGGGCATTGAAGTTGCGGTTGGTGGTCAGGCAGTAGCGGATGGCATCCAGAATGGTGGTCTTGCCCACCGCGTTGACACCGATCATATAAGTCAGACGGGCACAATCAAAGGTGACATTTTCAAAGTTGTGCCAGTTGATGAGCTTCAGGCGCTTTAATTCGATCATTCTTCTTCCTCCCCGCTGGCATCTCCGTCAGGCCGCTCGTAGAGGGCCAGTTCCTCCCGGGTGCGGCTGCTCTCGGCGGCGGCATCGGCAAGGTCTGCGTCCGGCAGAGCCAGCAGCACAGTGGGGAACACCTCGATGCGGCTGTCCAGACCGGTCAGCCGCCCCACCGGGCGGGCCAGATTGTACCTGCGCAGAGTGCGCATCAGCTCCTCCAGCGTGCGCTGGTCCAGCCGCCGGGGCAGGTTCATCTTCTGCAGCTCTGTCTGCACCTCTTCCACCGTGACCAGTACCTGATCGGCGCTGGCGGCAAGGCTCTCCCGTTTTTGCAGGTAGAGCAGCCGGAGCACCAGCAGCAGAATGCTCTCGTATTTCAGGAGCCGGGCCTGACTGCCCTCATGCTCGTTGACCAGCGCCGCCGCCTGCAGCGGAGCCGGGTAAAGCGTTACCGCATAGCCCAGCGGCGCGAACACGGCCCGCACCTCGGGCAGATGATCCTGCACATAGAGGTATTTTGCCCGCTGATCCTCCACGCCGCCCAGCACAAAGCAGTGATTGAGCAGATAGTTTGCGGTCTCTTCCAGCATTTTATTCGGTTCGGCCATGGTCAGCGTCCTCCCTGCGGGGTGTGAGAATAAACTCTTCAAACCGGAAGCCGCCCCGTTCGACCCAGTTTCCGGTAAGGGTGATATCGTAAGCCCGGCGCGGCGACTGCGAGTAGGTGTGCAGGCCGATGATGCGGGCAAAATCGCGGGGGTATTCCTCCGCCAGCGTGGAGGCGGCCACCGCACTGCGGGCGGCAAGGGCCTGTTTTGCCAGCAGGCCCACGTTTTCCTCAGTCACGGCCATCCGGGCGTAATCCAGCAGCAATTGCTGTTCTTTGCGCAGCTGCTCCGCATCCAGCCCGGCCTGCCGCACCGGGGCCAGCGGCGTTTCGCTGCGGGGCGCGGCGGGCGGGTAGAGAGGCTTTGCCCCGAACACCGCCGCCGGGTAGAGGTGCAGGCGCTTTGCCACCGGGCCGTCATCCGGTGCGAACAGCTGATCGGGCGTTTTGATCTCCTCGGCGTAGCGGCGGAGCAGGGCGGTGACACTGCCCTGCGAGGAGCGGTCGCTCAGCAGCAGGAACTGTGCCCGCTGCACGGCCCGCTTGCGGTAGCGGATGTGGCTCTGGTCGATCTGGCGCATCAGGGTGCTCATCTCTTCCAACGAATCCCGCAGCTTCTGGATGAGGGCACGCACGGCAGGGGCTGCCTCGCCGGGGGCGCAGTGCTCCACCCGGGCGTAATCCAGCGCCAGCCGGGGCAGATGGTTTGCCTCGCAGTCGTCCAGCTCCTCCTCCAGATAAGCGCGGTAGTTGAACAGGTTATCGCTGGTCTTGAAGCGGTGGTAAGCGGCAGCCACCACCTTTTCCTCGTACTGGTCGAAAAGCTCCAGCACCTCCTGCGGGGTGCGGTTGCGGGTGAGCCGGTCGATATAATGCCCGATGGACGCATTCAGCGCCCGCAGGGACTTGTTCAGCGCTTCCAGATCGGAGGCCACCTCCCGCAGAACATTCTCATAGGGGCTCTTTTCCTCCCCGATGTTCTGCAGCAGCTGCCAGGCCTTGTACAGCTTGCCGGTGTAGGTGACAACGCGCGGGTTCAGGATCTCTTCCAGCGCTTCCAGCAGAGGGGCCACCTCGGGCACAAAGGCAAGGGCAGGCTCTTCCTCATAGCTGCCGGGCTGCTCTTCCAGCCAGCCGGTGCGGCGCAGGCGGAGCAGAAAGCCCAGTGCAAGGGTATGGGGATCCCGGGTGGGCTGTTCGGCTTCATCGCCCGCGTCATCGGCATCCAGCGCCAGCGGCTTTGCCAGCGCCGCAAAGTAATCCTCGGCCCGGCTCACCGCTTCTGCCCGGGAGATGGAGTAATCCGCCGTGTGGCGGCACTCCTCCCACAGCAGGAGCAGCAGCTCCGCATAAAATGCCCGATTGGGCCCCGCCAGCGGGCGGAACAGCCGCGGGCTGACCAGTTCAAACAGCTGCATCCAAAGGTTCCTTTCTTTCGACAAAATCTATCTTTTATTGTACCACATTCAGAAGGATTTTGCCACAAATACAAAAAGCCCCGGAGGGCGGCCTTTCAGCCACGCTCCGGGGGTAAAAACAGATTTAAATTACTTGCCGTAGTTGGGGTTTCTAATCTGGAACGCCACTGCCATGTAGCTGTGGCCGCTGTCGCTCTTGACCACGACACCCAACTTAGTCCAGCTGCCCTTGCCATCCACGTTGATGTTGGTGCCGGGGAGTTCCTTTCCGAGTTCCTTTTCAATTTCACTCAGAATTCCACTCACAAGAGGACCATACTCGTATTTCGCCGTTACGGTAATGGTCAGATTCTCTTCTTCCTTGCCATCCACGTGAACCTTGCCAAAGAACTTTGCACCAAAGAAATCGACCTTTGCCTGCAGATCCTCGTCCAAGTGCTTCTCAGCCACAGCCTGCAGCTGGGGATCGTTGACTCTTGCATCAGCTGCAACCCGATCATTCTTGGAGAAAGTTGCAAATGCCTTTGCTTCTTTTTCCGGCTCTCTGGTGCCGGTGCCGCCGCCATCACCGCAGGCGGTGAACAGAACAAGTACCATGGTCGCCGCCAGAATCAAAGCGGCCAGTTTTTTCAGCATTTTCATGTCGGGACCTCCAGTCGTTTTGTTGTGTTTTTCATAATATGCAGGGTGCCTTTCCATTTTGAAACAGGACCCCTTCCAGCTTTATTTTATCCAACGACTGTCGCTTTTGTCAATTGCCAGCTTCACCAAACATTTTCTCCTGCTTTTGTTGTTTTTTCCAGAACGAATCTTCGCAAAGATCCTTTGCCATGCCCGGGGCAAAAACCGGAAAATATTTCCGGCGTTTACACAATTCTACCACGATTTGGTGCTAAACTTAAGGCAATGGGAACCGCCGGGTGCCGTTCCTGAACAAGGAAAAGGAGTTTGCCCCATGCAGCACGGTTCCCTGCGCGCTCCGGTGCGCGTTTTCATGGCAGCAGTTCTGCTGTGCCTGACCTTTCTGGCCGCGCCAAAGGCTGCGGCGGCACAATTGCAGGATGTGAACGGCATCACGCTGCTGTCCTTCGACAGCCAGCAGATCGTCTCCATCGGCAACCAGACCTCGGGCCGGTGCAGCTGGTACGCCCTGCGCTACGCCCGCACCATTCTGGATGGCAAGCCCTGCTCGGGCAGCGGGATGTGGTCGAACGGCGCGGTATGGTCTGCCGCCGGGTACTACGCTTACAGCGGCTCCCTTTCCGACTGCCTTTCCCGCCTGTATGAAGAGCTGCAGGCCGGGCGGCCTGTCATCGCACATCTGAAAAACACCGCCGTCAGCGGCGTGTCCAAGCACACCAACCGCGTGACGAGCTATGAATACCATCTCTCCGGCTCCGGCTGGAAAGAGGTCAACTACCCCCACATCGCCACCAGCAGCACCTACGGACACTGGGTGTGCGTGGTGGGCATCTCCCCCACGGCAGACCCTGAAAACCTGCGGGAGAGCGATTTCTATGCGCTGGACCCCGCGCGGGTCAGCGTGAACGGCACACTGGCCGTAACAAAGCTTTTGGATGGCACCATCTGGACTGATAACTCTCCCTTAAAAGTCGCAGCCTGACGCTCCCTTACAAAACACAACAGCCCCCGGAACATGCAGGGTTCCGGGGGCTTCGTGTTTTGTATCGGGGGTTACAGCTCCTGATAGGCGCTCATCATGGCGGGGATGAACTGCTTTTTGCGGCTGACCACGCCGGGCAGCGTCCAGCTGCCGTCGGCGGCGGGCCGGCTCTCAAAACCGTTGCTCAACACCTCGGCGGCGTAGCGGCCGGTGCAGATGACCACGCTCTCCTCCTTGGGCACATCGGTCAGCAGCATGTAGAGGTCCTCCACGTTCTGCTTGTTGCGGGCCTCCTCCAGATAGGGCTGGAGCAGCGCCTGGGCGGCCTGCAGGTTCTTGCGGGTCATGTAGCTGCCCTGTGCCACGCCAAAGCGGATATCGCCGCACATGAACACCTTGAAGTCCTGCAAAAAGACCTCTTCGGGGGTCTTGCCGTCCAGTTTTTCACCGGCCTCGAACATTTCGGTGGAAAACTCTTCAATGTCCACGCCTGCGATCTTGGCCAGACGCTTGGCGGCGTTTTCATCCACGGGGGTGCAGGTGGGGCTGCGGAAGGCCAGCGTATCCGAAAGGATAGCCGCCAGCAGCAGGCCCGCGATCTGGGGCGGGATGTCCACACTGTTTTCATCGTACATCTGGGTGATGATGGTGGCGGTGCAGCCCACGGGCTGGTTGCGGAAGTAGACCGGGCCGCTGGTCTCCAGACTGCCGATGCGGTGGTGGTCGATGATCTCCAGGATCTCGGCCTGATCAAAGCCCTCCACGGCCTGGGTGGCCTCGTTGTGGTCCACCAGAATGATGCGCCGCTTGCGCAGGGCAATGACGTTGCGGCGGCTGACCATGCCGCAGTATTTGCCGTCCTCATCGAGGATGGGGAAATAGCGGTGGCGCACCTTTGCCATCACCCGCAGCACATCGGCCACGGGGGTGACGAGGGTGAATTTGAGGATGTTGTCCCGGGTCATATAATAGGAGATGGGTGCGCACTGGCTGATGAGCTTGCCCGCCGCATAGGTATCCTCGGGGGTGGTCATAATGGCTACGCCGGTCTCATCGGCAATGCGCTGGATGGTGCGGCCCACCTTGGCCCCATTGCAGATGATGAGCAGGGAGGCTTCCTTTTCAATGGCGCAGAGCTGGCTTTCGTACCGGTTGCTCAGAATGACGATATCCCCCTTTTCCACGCTGCTTTCCAGCATCTCGGGGGTGGCGGTGCCGATCTTGATGTGGCCAGTGGTGCAGACCGCGTCTGCATTGCCCACCACCATGGTGCCGTTCAGCGTTTCAAGGATGTTCTTATAAGAGGTACGGCTCTTGGCCAGCACCGCGGTATCGAACACATCCATGTTGGCGGTGGCAAGATCCTTCACGGTGATGATGCCCTCCAGCTCGTTGTCCGCGCTGGTGATGGACAGGGTGTCGATCTGCTGGTCGCGCATGATCTTCCACGCGCGGCGCAGGCTGGTGGAGCCCGGGATGCCCGGCATCTCGCGGTAATCCACGTCCCGGATCTTGGGGTTCACGTCGGTGCACATCCGGGGCGGCGTGACACCGAACTTTTTCAGGACGAACTCGGTCTCCTGATTCATTTTACCGGCACGGCGCGGCTCACAGACCAGCGTGCTGGTGCGGTTTTTGAGCTCCGCATAGGCAATGGCGGAGCAGATGGAATCGGTATCGGGGTTGCGGTGCCCGATGACCACGACCTTGTGTGCTTCTTTTGGCATAGGTTGTTCCCCTCTCTGGGTCAGATTCATTTACCTTCCGATCGGCCCCATGCCCCAAAACACCGGGCACGGCTGCCAGCTACATTTTAACACATCCAGCACCGGGGGTAAAGGCGGCAGACATCTTTTTCTTGACAGCGTCCCAAAAATCGTCTATCCTTGACCTGAAATTTTTCTCTTTGGAGGTTCCCCCATGAAAAAGCTGTTCCGCGCCCTTTCCCTCTGCCTGACACTGGCCCTGTGCGTGTCCGGCAGCACCGCCGCACTGGCCGAGGCTCCCGCCGCCACGCCCGCCCCCCAGGACGAACGTGTCATCACCGATGTAAGCCCCCTTGAGGATCAGATCCGCAACATCGTCGGCTTTACCACCAGCACCGGCGGCCCCTACGATTTTGAACAGGCCGACCATAGATCTGCCGTGCAGGCCTACGGTGCAGAACCCACCGAGGGTGCCGTGGCCCTGCTGCGCGTCTACGCCCGGGCCGAGGACCGGGGCGATGCCTCCATCAATTCCAGCGGCCACTCCTTCCTCTCGGTGCGGAACGTTTCGGACCACGACATCGAGGTGGGCGGCCTGCGGATCGCGCCCAACACCGAGATGACCTTCAGCCCCCGCGGCAACCGCTGGGAGCACACCGGCATCTGGTACAATCTGGAGGGCTACTACAAGCGCTATCTGGCCGATTCCTACTACCAGAACATCTATGCTGTCCAGACCTCGCTGGATCAGGGCCAGCTGGACGTGGTCAACCGCAACCTTGCCAAATCTGACCACTGGTCGGCCTACTTCAACTGCGCCGCCTTTACCGAGAGCATGTGGAACGCGGTCTGCGCCGACACCCTTTCCGCCGGGCAGCCCTACACCCCGGAGAACCTGCGGAACGACATTCTGGCCAAGTACGGCGATCTGGCCGCATACAATCCCCAGGTCCCCTACGACTACATTGTTTATTACGGCACCAGCCTGACCCCCAGCAAAGAGTTTGCCTGATTTTTAGGTTTGTTGGATACAACATCTTGATTTTCACGTCATTCCGCGCTATCATGGGTGTGTTTGAATCCACGCGCCAAGGGAGGACACCATGACAGACGCATCGACCACATCCAGACCGCTGTTCAACCGTCAACAGCTCATCTCACTTTTCCTGCCGCTGGTGGCAGAGCAGGCCCTCAGCATCTCCATCGGTCTGGCGGACACCCTGATGGTCTCCTCGGTGGGCGAAGCCGCCGTTTCGGGCGTGAGCCTGGTGGACTCCTTCAATGTGCTGATGATCCAGCTGCTCAGCGCACTGGCCACCGGCGGCGCGGTGGTCGCCAGCCAGTACATCGGCCACCAGGAGCCCAAACGGGCCAAGGCCAGTGCCGCCCAGATCATGTTCATTATGATCTCGCTCAGCGTGGTCACCGCTGTCATCGTGGCGGTGGGGCGGCATGCCATCCTGCGGGGCATCTTCGGCTCCATTGACGCGGATGTGATGCGCTACGCCGAGACCTATTTCCTGCTCTCGGCCCTGAGCTACCCCTTTATCGGCGTGTACAATGCCGGTGCGGCTCTGTTCCGCGCCCAGGGCAACAGCAAGATCAGTATGCTTTCCAGCCTGGTGATGAACGTGGTGAACATTGGCGGCAACGCCATCCTGATCTACGGGTTCGGCATGGGCGTGATGGGTGCGGCCACCGCCAGCCTCGTGAGCCGGATGATCGCCTGCTTCACCGTGATGTTCCTGCTGCAGAAGCCGGAATGTGCGCTGCGCATCGACCACCTCACCGACCTGAAGCCTGACCTCGACCTCATCAAGCGCATCCTGAAAGTCGGCATCCCCGCCGGCATCGAGAACGGCATGTTCCAGATCGGCAAGCTGTCGGTCTCCAGCCTGACCAGCACGCTGGGCACCGCCGCCATTGCCGCAAACGCCGTGGCGGGCAACATCTCCAGCTTCCTGAACGTGCCCGCCTCCGCCGTGGGCATCGGCGCGCTGACCGTTGTGGGCCAGTGTCTGGGTGCCGGGGAAAAGGTTCAGGCCAAGCGCTATTCCCGCCTGCTGCTCCTGACCGCCTACGCCGGGGACTGGGTGATGAATCTTTCCGGCCTGTTCTTCCTGAACAAGCTGGCGCTCTCCTGGTTCAACCTCTCGCCGGATGCCTACGGCATGGCACTGGAGCTGATGGTCTGGTTCAACGCTGTATCGCTGATCCTGTGGCCCTCCAGCTTCACCCTGCCCAACATCCTGCGCGCCGCCGGAGATGCCGCCTTTACCATGACGGTCAGCGTTGTCTCCATGTGGGTGTTCCGGGTGGCCTTCTGCTACCTGATGGTGCTCAAGTTCCACTGCGGCCTGCTGTTCATCTGGCTGGGCATGTTCCTGGATTGGGCCATGCGCTCGCTGTTCTTCTGCGTCCGCTTTGTCCGCGGCAGGTGGATGGAACAAAAGGTGATCTGAGTTTCCGTATATCCGGCCCTCTCCGCCATTACAGTTTTGGCGGGGAGGGCCTTTTTTGTGCAGGAAACCCGCATCCTGTCTCGTATCAATAGGCAGAAGCTTCTCTCCCCTGCATCCGCTTCCCCAAAGCATACCAAATTCCGCGCGGATGTGTTCACGATTTTGTCAGCTTTTTGTCTTGTTTTCTTCGTCTTTGCGCGGTATAATCATACGCTGCAAAGAACTTTAGGCGGGGCTGCGGCCCCCATTCCAGAAAAGGAAGTGTGTTCCATGCGCAACTGGTTTTCCCGCCATCCCGTTTCGTTCATGGCGTTTTATCTCCTGTTTTACCTTTCGGCGTTCCACTGGCTCGAAGTCCACATTGCCGTGCCCGATGTTCTGGTGCACTGCCATCTGGATGACCTGATTCCCTTTTGCAAATATGCCATCGTGCCCTACTTTGCGTGGTTTTTGTGGATCCCGTTCACCCTGTTCTACCTGCTGTGGAAAGCGCCCCGGGCCGACTTCTGGCGGCTCTGCCTGCCCCTGTTTGCGGGCATGACCATTGCGCTGGCCTGCTATGTCATCCTGCCCACCGGGCTGGACCTGCGGCCCTACCGGGTGTACGGCAGCGATATCTTTGCTCAGGCCGTGCGGATGCTCTATGCCACCGACACACCCCTCAATGTCTGCCCCTCCATCCATGTGTTCAACTCCGTCACCCTGATGATGGCCTACTACCGCAGCCGCATCTTTGAAACGCCGGGCCGCCGCTGGATGCGGCCCGCTTCCGCCGTGCTCTGCGTTTCCATCATTGCATCCACAGTCCTGCTCAAGCAGCACAGCTGCATTGATGTATTGCTGGGCATCCTGCTGGCCATGGTTCTGGATACAGCCATGACCGCACTGGAAAACAGCGACGCAAGAGCCTTGCAGCGGCTGTGAATCTGTACGGAAAAACACCCATGCCGGCGCTGGCATGGGTGTTTTGCATTTTGGGGCATTACGGAGCCGGGGCAGTGAACTCTTTCAGGTGCGCTGTATCCAGCTCTTCGGCATCTTTGGCCGCTGATGTATAGGAAATTTTCAGATATTTCAGGGCCGTATCGTTTGCCAGCAGTTTTTTGCAGGTTTCCGTATCAAACGTGATGTTGTTGGTCAGATCCAGCCAGATCAGCTGTGACATCTGGGTCAGGGGAGTATAATCCATGTCCTTGTAGGCTTCCTGTGCACCCTGAGAGAGAGACATACTCAGATACTGCACACTGCTCTCCGCCAGCGGGGCAAAGCTGTCGATCTCCGGCCCTTGGCACAGCTGCAGAAAGCTCAGATTTTCCATCTGCTTCAGCGGTTCCAGCGAACCGATCCGGGTCACGTCCAGTCTCAGGACCCGCAAGTCAGCTCCGGCCAGCTGGGTCAGATCGACCTCACTGCCGGTGATCCACAGCATCTTCAGCGACTTCATCTGCGCCAGCGCCGAAAGGTCGGAGACATTGGAATCCGCCCGGATCCCGTCACTGCCATATTCCAGCTTTACCACAGAATCCAGCTTTGCAAAGGTCGGGAATGCGCTGCTCTCCACACTGGGCACACTCAAAAGCATCAGATTTTTGCATTCCTCCAGACCTGTCAGATCTGTAATGGGTGGGGCTCCCCTTCTATTATTGACCGACAATACCTGCAAGCTGTCAAAATGCCGCAGATCTGCCAGAGAGGTCACCGGATCATACGTTCCCTCTACGCTGACTGCGCAGGCTGCCAGCTGCTCATTGCTGTTGACGTTTCTTCCAATGTCCACCCCATCCGGTGCATCTTTGACGATGAGATCCCCTACGCCGGTTCCGGAATTTATCGAGACTCGCTGATAATCCCAGACATCGCTGTGATAGATATCTCCCTTCGGGCGGTCAAGCCATTTCCGGACGTGCTGCTCCATCACAGGGTCCTGCCACTCAATGACATAGTCCTCCCCATGCTCGGCGTGACTGGCCGGAACCGCAAGTGTTGTCTGCTGAACAAAAACATCCTGCATTTCCGAACGGAAAGGCCCCGGTCTCAGATTCAAAGAGCTTGCACATGCGCTGAGCAAAAGCATTGCACAGATCAACAAACTCGACGCTTTTAACATTTTACGCATAACAGGCTCCTTTCTGTTTCAGCAAAGTCTCTAGTTATATTTTACCATAAGTTGTTTTTTTGTAAAGAAAAACCCACGATCTTTGCACGGGCATGGCAAAGATCGCGGGTTCGCTTAAAACAGATTTTCCGGCAGGCAGATATCCTGCTTTGGCACCTTGTCCCAGGAAAAGTCTGGGATCAGGCTTTCCGGGGTGCGGGGAGCCGGTTCAGGTTGGAGACCATAGGCAAAGGCAAGCCTGCCCACGATCTCCTGCGCCGTATACTTTGCCCGGAGATTTTCCAGGCTCTGGTCACCGTCCCGTTTGGACAGGCGGCGGCCATCGGGAGCCAGCAGGAGCGGGCAATGGGCAAACTTTGGGGCGGGCAGGCCCAGCAGACGGTAAAGATAAAGCTGCCGGGCGGTGGAAGAGAGCAGATCTGCGCCCCGCACCACCTCCGTGACCCCCATCCGGGCATCGTCCACCACCACCGCCAGCTGGTAGGCAAACACGCCATCGGCACGGCGGAGGTAGAAATCCCCGCAGTCGCGGAGCAGGTTCTCGGTGTGGGGGCCCATACAGCCATCGGTGAAGGTGATGTCCTCATCGGGCACCATGAGACGGTAGGCCGGGGCTTTCTTTTTGCGCTTTTCGGCGATCTGCTCCGCCGTCAGCCCCCGGCAGGTGCCGGGATAGATCACATTGCCGTCGGAGGTGTGGGGCGCGCTGGCGGCATGGAGCTGGGCACGGGAGCAGAAACAGGGGTACACAAGGCCCTGTGCTTCCAGTTTGTTATAGCTCTCGGTGTAGATGGCGGCGCACTCGCTCTGGTAATAGGGGCCATTGGGGCCGCCGCTGCTGCCGCCCTCGTCCCAGACAAGGCCCAGCCAGCGCAGGTCCTCTTCCAGTGCGTCGGCATATTTCCGGGGGCAGCGCTCGGCATCCAGATCCTCAATGCGCAGAACGATGCGCCCGCCCTGACTTCTGGCGCTGAGCCAGGCCAGCAGGCTGCAGGCCAGATTGCCCAGATGCAGCCGCCCGCTGGGGCTGGGGGCAAAGCGCCCGGTCACAGCGCTCACAGGCCCAGCTTCCACTCGCCGTCCACAGGCTGGGAGATGGGCGTGTTATAGAACTCGGCCACGGCCTTTGCCATGTACTCGGCATCCTTGCAGCTGGCGGTCTCCATTGCGGAATGCATGGCCAGCTGTGCCAAACCGATATCCACCATGGGGATCAGGATCTGGTGGCCCAGCAGGTTGCCCAGCGTGGAGCCGCCGGGAACATCCGCGCGGTTTGCGGCCACCTGCACCGGCACACCGGCCTTTTTGCAGATCTCGGCAAAGGCAGCGCCGGTAAAGCCGCTGGTGGTGTAGGTCTGGCGGGCATTGTACTTCAGCAGCACACCGCCGCCCATGACCGCCACGTTGGCGGGATCGCTCTTTTCGGGGTGGTTGGGGTGGGTGGCGTGGCCATTGTCGGCGCTCAGCAGCAGGCTGTTGGTGCAGGCACGGATGCTCTGCTCCCGGGTGACCCCCAGCTTTTCCTCAATGCGGGCCAGCACATTGGCCATCAGGGTGCCCTGTGCGCCCTGCCGGCTGGAGGAGCCCACCTCCTCGTTGTCGAACATGACCCACATATCGCCCCGGCCTTCCTCCTCGCCGCGGCCCTGCAGGAAGCCCCACAGGGTGGTGTAGGCGCATTCCAGGTCATCGATGCGGCCGGACATGAAATATTCGCCCTTCAGGCCCACGCGCTCGGCCTTTTCACGGGTGCAGAGCACCAGGTCAGCATCCACGATGTCCTCAGCCTTGACCCCGGCTTCCTCAGCCAGAGCGTCCCGCAGGGTGGAGCCTGCCTCACCAAAGATGGGCTGCAGATCCACCTGAGGGTTGTACTTCATGCCGTTGTTCAGGTCATGGTTGAAGTGGATGCAGAGGTTGGGGATGACAGCCAGCGCCCGGTCGGGATGGACCAGCAGGCTCCGGATGCCGTTCTCCGTGCGGACCAGAATGCGGCCCGCCACGCTCAGGGGACGGTCCAGCCAGGTGGGCATGATCATGCCGCCGTAGCCCTCGGTCTCCGCCTTGGCAAAGACCGTGTCCTTGCCGCCATCCAGCTGCTTGATGCGCCAGGTGGGAGAATCGCTGTGGCTGGCGGTGACATGCCAGCCGGTCAGCTCACCCTTGGGCATCCGCCATGCCAGCACGGCAGAGCCGTTGCGGGTGGTGTAATATCTGCCGCCGGGCACCAGCTCCCAGGCTGCGCTCTCGGGGCAGTTCTGGTAGCCGTTCTCTTCCAGGAGCTTCACAGCCGCAGCCGTGGAGTGGAAGGCGCTGACACCGGCGTTCAGGAAATCGAAGAGACCTTCGACGGAAAAGGTGTTATTCTGCATTTTATGTTCTCCTTTATTTTCAGGTTATCCGCTGCTAAACCTCTCCGTCATTGCTTCGCAATGCCACTTGTCCGGGTTGCGGCTCCCAACATTCACTTCGTGCAAAGTATTGCACTTGTGCCTTGTTGGCCGCTGCCCCAACAACAACTCCCTTCATCCGCCACTGGCGGCGGTTGTTGTTGCCTAATAGGAGAGGCAGGGGCCTTTCTTGGCTCCCCTGTTAGAGGAGCTGTCGCCGCAGACGACTGAGAGGTTTCGCCACAATTATACCGTTTCTCTTATCAAAATGCAATCACACCGGGGCCATCTCGGCAAGCTGCTGTTCAAGCGCATGGCGGAGCTGGGCGGCGTGCAGGCCGCAGACCAGCTGGACCCGGGTGCCCTGCACCACAAGGCCCTTATGGGGCAGCGAGAGCAGCTCCCCCATATCCAGCAGCGAGGCATCCCGCACCGTGAGCCGGAGGCGGGTGAAGCAGTTTCCCAGCTGGGCGATGTTCTCCGGCCCACCCAGCGCGGCGATGAACCGGCACACCTCCTGCGGGTCGGCGTACGGGGACTGGTCTGTGGAAGGGGCTGCTTCCCGGCCCGGGGTGGGCAGATCCTTTGCCTTGATGAGGACGCTGAACACGGCAAAGTAGGTCAGGATCTCCGCAAGGCCCAGCAGATAGAGCAGCGGCAGATTCTGCAGCTGCTCCCCGGCGCTCAGGTTGAACACCAGCGACCCCAGCAGGTTGGAGGTAAAGGCCCGGACATGCAGGACATGGAGCAGCACCATAAAGCCGCCCGTAATGACCGCATGGGCCACCCAGAGCAGAGGCGAAACGAAGCAGAACAGAAAATCAATGGGTTCGGTGATGGAGGCCACCGAGGCCGTGACCGCCAGCGGGATCATAGCGGCGGCGGTACGGGCACGGTTCTCCCTGCGGGCCGTGAAGATGAAGGCCGCCGCAATGCCCAGATAGCCAAAGGTCTTGGTGAAGCCGGTGTACATCCAGACGATGCCGTCTGAGAGGGGCAGGCCCATGGTGTACTCGGTCATGCAGACGGCGTAAGCGCCTGTGTAGGTCACAGAGCCTACGGTCAGGCTGCCGCCCAGCGAGGAGAACTGGAAGGGCATATAGATGAGGTGATGCAGGCCGGTGGGGATGAGCAGCCGTTCCAGAAAGCCGTAAAGGAACACACCCGCGTTCCCTGAAGCCGCGATCCAACCCGTGAGGGCGCTGACCGCCCGCTGCAGCGGCGGGCAGACAAAGCAGAACCCCAGCCCCAGTGCCACCGCCAGCGCCGACAGCCACAAAAACGACCACCGCAGGCCCGAATAGAGCTGGGTGATCATGCCATAAAACTGCTTTTCGCAGGTGCGGTTGAAAAGCCACGCCGCCGCAAAGCCCAGCACGATGCCGCTTGCCACGCCGGTGTCCACCACCTGAATGCCCAGAATGGTGGTTTGGCCCGTGCCCGCAAGGCCGGTCATCCCGTTGGGCTGGGCAAGCAGTCCCAGCGCTTCCAGCGCGGTGTGGTTGGCTGTGAGGAACACCAGATAGGCCATCAGCGCCAGCAGGGCAGCATCCTGCTTTTCGGTTTTGGCGCGCACGGCAGCCACCCCCACGCAGAGAATGACGCTGAGGTTGTTGATGAGCACCATCATCCCGTTATAGAGCAGCTGACCCACCAGCTGCAGCGGAGCCCACTGCAGCACCGGCAGCGCCTGACACAAGGGCTTGCTGGTGAGCAGCGCCCCCAGCACCAGCAGCAGGCCCGCCGCCGAAAGATAAGACAGCGGCGACAGCAGCGACTGTGAAAAGCGTTCCAGCCGCCGCAGAAATTTCTGCATCCGTTTCTCCCCCTTTTCCCGGTTTTTCACTCATTTCTCCCAGTTTGACCATGGCCGGATTATACGCGCCAGCGCAAAAAATGTCAATCCCGCCCGACTGAGAAAAAAAGGACAAAAGTTTGTATAGTTTGCACAGCCGGGGTGAAAAATCGTCCTGCGCACGCCGATTGACAACAGCCCGGCAGAACAGTATACTAGAAATGTACCAGAGCAGTTTCTCCGGCAGATGGGCCGGAACACGATAAAAGGAGGCTTTCCTATGATTCGCAAGCGTATTCTTTCCCTGCTGGTCTGCGCCGCCCTGCTGTGCGGCGTGCTGGCAGGCTGCAGCACCTCTTCCGGCAGCACTGCCGCTTCCAGCTCTTCCGCTTCTGCAAGCGAGAGCATCCCCTCTTCCACTGTGACCGCCGATACCGGCAAGGTGGGCCCGCTGGACGCAGGCGAGAACTCCCTGTTCTCCCTCTCCGACCCGGACGATGCCTTTGCCCCCTGCCTCGGCTGGGGCCCCGGCGTGTCCGGCTGCTCGCTGAAATCCGTCATCGCGGCGGCTTCCCTGCTGAAATGGGCCGATGGCTGCAACATGAGCATCCAGCCGGTCAGCGACATCAAAGCTGCCTATACCCAGTGGTTCGACAGCCTGAGCGCCGATGACCAGCAGAGCTTTGCCGATGCCTGGCCGCTCATCAAGGCCGATGCCGAGACCCTGCTGACCGACAAGGACAGCATGACCGGCCGCATTGAGGATGCCGGTCTGGATGCCAAAGAGCTGCCCGGCTGTTCCGAGGAAAACTGGAAAGCCCTGGCCGATGTCATTGACGTACTGGTCCCGGCTTCCAGCGAGTATTGAGCGTCCTGTCTGCCCCTGAATGCAAGAGACATAAAAATAAGCCCGACGTTGTCGGGCTTATTTTTATGTTCAGATCTTCTTCAGGGTGTACTGGCGGGTGCCCATGCCGATCTTTTCGGCCTGCTCCAGCGTTGCCTTCCACTCGACATTGGGGTTGGAATCCTTGAAGTTGTCGTGGTGGCAGTTCCAGCCGGGCTTTGCAAGGTTCTGGCCCAGCTGACTGTTGGGCAGGGGCTGTGCGTTCAGGCAGGCATCGGCACAGGCCTGATCCAGCGCCACGGGGTCAAAGGAGGCGAACATACCGATATCCGGCAGGATGGGGGCATCGTTCTCGCCGTGGCAGTCACAGTTGGGGCTGATATCCTGCACCAGGCTGATGTGGAAGCAGGGGCGGTCTGCACAGACGGCGGCGGCATATTCCGCCATCTTGCGGTCCAGCTCCTCGTTGGCGCTGCTGTCGATGGAATAGATGGCATCGAAGTTGCAGGCACCGATGCAGCGGCCGCAGCCCTTGCACTTTTCGTAATCAATGACCGCTTTGTTGTTCTCGTTGTAGCGGATGGCATCGGAGCCGCACTCCTTGGCGCAGCGGTGGCAGCCGCGGCAGAGCTCCTCCTGCACGGCGGGCTTACCGGAGGAGTGCTGCTCCATCTTGCCCGCACGGGAACCGCAGCCCATGCCGATGTTCTTGATGGCCCCACCGAAGCCGGTCGCTTCGTGGCCCTTGAAGTGGGTCAGGCTGATGAAGATGTCGGCATCCATAATGGCGCGGCCGATCTTGGCGGTCTTGCAGTATTCGCCGTTGGGCACGGGCACCTCAAGCTCATCGGTACCGCGCAGACCATCGCCAATGATGATCTGGCAGCCGGTGGTCATGGGCCAGAAGCCGTTTTCCTGCGCGCAGCTCAGGTGCTCCAGCGCGTTCTTACGGCTGCCCGGGTACAGCGTGTTGCAGTCGGTCAGGAAGGGCTGGCCCCCCTGCTCCTTGCACAGATCTGCCACTACCTTGGCGTAGTTCGGGCGCAGGAAAGCCAGGTTGCCCAGCTCGCCAAAGTGCATCTTGATGGCCACGAACTTGCCGTCCATATCAATGCTCTTGATGCCCGCCGCAATGCACAGGCGGCGCAGTTTTTCGGTCAGGCTGGTGCCCACAGGACACCGGAAGTCGGTGTAATATACAGTCGATGCTTCCATAGGGATCTCCTCCATTTTTGACAATTTCAGGCGCGGCACTCTCCCGCCGCCGGGTTCTCTCTTTATGGC
>ERZ1027095.202-NODE-202-length-21973-cov-10.670864_pt1 | contig 21973 bp, 20 predicted proteins | sample MGYA00519409_ERZ1027095 | MGnify/ENA primary metagenome ERZ1027095 (study PRJEB26926, sample SAMN06164650) | human gut metagenome | biome: ENVO:00009003; feature: ENVO:2100002; material: ENVO:00002003 | host: Homo sapiens | place: USA | collected 2012 ... | reverse complement strand
AGTGCAGCAAACACAAGTGGGCACCCAAAACCTACGAATCCAACCTTTCCACCATCCAGAACCTGATTATCCCCTATATCGGCAGCATGGAGATGCAGAAGCTCAAGCCCTACCACATGGAGAACCTCTACACGACCCTGAGCAAAACGCCCTGCGGTTCGTATATCGAGGGAAAGAAGCAGGAACTGACCGAAAAGCAGAAGCAGCGGTTTCTATCCGGCACGACGATCCACGAAGTGCATCGGCTGCTGGGTACTGCCTTCCCGTACGCCGTAGAGTGGGGTATCCTTGTCAAAAGCCCTGTTCCTGTGGACAGCCCTAAGAAGTCCACACAGGAGCGCACCATCTGGACGGTGGAGGAAATGCGGGCGGCTCTGAACAGCATGGAAGATCCTATCCTGCATCTGGCGGTGCACCTCACGCTGGTGGGTGCACTGCGAGAGGGCGAGATCGTGGGTCTGACCCCAGAGGATATCAACTTTGATGCTGCAGATGGCATCGGAACGTTCCGTATCAACAAGTCCATGCAGCGGGTGCGGAAAGAAGCCCTGAATCAAGTAGACGATGGCTGCATCATCAAGGTATTCCCGGACAAGCTGGAGCGCAGCACCACTTCCCTCATCCTAAAAAGCACCAAAACCGCATCCTCCTGCCGCACCATCTTCATGACCTCTGCACTGAAAGAGGAATTGAAGAAGTGGCTGAATCAGTTGGCGGCAGACGAGAGGAAAGACCCAGCACGCTACCATGATAGCGGAATGCTGTTCCGTTTGCCCAACGGTCTGGCGATCGAGACTGTGTTGATTCGTAAGAAGTTCCTCAAGTGGCAGGATGCACACCCGGAGTTTCCCCGCATCGTGTTCCATGGTCTGCGGCACTCCAGTGCAACTTATCAGTTGATGATCTCCGGCGGCGATGTGAAGGCTGTGCAGGGAACCACAGGACACGCTACGGCAGATATGCTAGTGAACACCTACGCGCACATCCAGCAGTCCTCTCGTGTGGAGCTGGGCAGGAAGTTTGAAGAAGGGTTCTACGCCAAACAGGAAAGCCCCAGCCCACAGGCTGTACCCGCCGCAGGCGAACCGACCATCTCTATGACCGCTCTGCTGGAACTTCTGAAGAACGCCGACCCTGAAGTAAAAGCACAGCTCCGTCTGGCACTGCTGACCTGATGCAAAATTTACCACGCATTTCAAAGCAATTCCAGCCCATGCAAAGGATTCCCACGAAAACACCAACCGTGCAAAAACCGTGCATTGACCGTGCAAGCCCCGATTTTTCGGGGTTACATAACGAAAAAGAGTGTCAAATCTTACGATTCAACGCTCTTTTATTGGTGCACCTCGCGCACTCATATCCGAACTTTTCTCTGCTTTCACGGCTTCCCCGAAAGCGACCGTTTCTGTACCTTCCTTATAGTTAAAGGTAATAAGTACCTTATCATCGTAGAGATAGATGGCATTGATGAAGGTATCCACCAGTGCCTGCCGCTGCTCCGGCTAGGTCATATCCAGCTTACGGAAGCGAAGCAGCCAAAAGCGGACGAACTCTTCTTTCATCTTCGGCTTGGCAAGCCGTTCCTCTGCAATGCGGGCTTGCAATTCCTTCCGCTGCTCTTCCAGAGCTTCCAGCCGCTCCTTGGTGGAGCTGGTCAGAATGCCCATCTGGATGGCATTCAGCATATTGGTGATGCCGACTTCCGTTTCCTTCAACTGCTTTTCATAGATGGGCAAATCCGTGCTTTCCTGGTTTTGCAGTTCCATCACTTTGGCGATGATAGCATTCATGGAAGCATCATCTTCCACCAGCTTCATGGTTTCGGTCACTACCAAATCTTCCAGCCATTGTTTCCGCACTGCCTTTTTATCGCAGGTCTTTTTCTTCTTGGCGGCAGCACACTTGTAATAAGTGTACATCCTGCCGGTATGACTGACACCACTTTCGCCAAACATCAGCGCTCCGCACTTACCACAGTACAGCTTGGTGGTGAGCAGATAACTTTCCTCTGCCTTATGACGGGCAGGGGCCTTTTTATTTTTCGCCAGCTTTTCCTGTACCTTGTTGAACAGTTCCTCCGATACCAGCGCCGGAATCGCATTGGGCTGTACCACATCCCGCAAACGCAATTCGCCGATGTACCGGCGATTACTCAGCATCCGCTGAATGGTGTTATAGGACATCTCCCCGCCCATTGAATTTTTGATGTTGTGTGCCTTTAACCAATCCCGCAGGTCAGTCATGGTCGCACCGTCCGCATACTTCTGGAACGTCTGCTCCACATACGGAGCCAGCAACGGGTCGGGCTGGTAATGCCGGGTCTCATTGATCATGTAGCCGAACGGAATCGTGCCGCCATTATAAATACCCTTGAGAGCATTTTCGGTCATGCCGCGCACAACCTTTTCGGACAGGTCAGCCGAGTAGTATTCGGCGTAGCCTTCCAGCACCGATTCCAGAATAATGCCCTCCGGGCCAGCCGAAATGACTTCCGTTGCCGATACTAACTTCACACCATTGCGTTTCAGTTGGGTTTTGTACCGGGCACTATCGTAGCGGTTCCGAGCAAAACGATCCAGCTTCCAGACAATGATAACATCAAAGATGCCACGCTCACTGTCTTTTATCATTTGCTGGAACTGTGGGCGGTTATCGGTCTTGGCGGAGATGGCACGGTCAATGTAATGCTTCACCACCGTGAAGCCGTTCTTTTCCGCATAGGCGGTGCATTCCCGGATCTGACCTTCAATGGATTCTTCGCGCTGACTATCAGTAGAATAGCGGGCATAGATCACGGCGGTCATGGCAGGCACCTCCCATTTATACATCATTGAACGGTGGATCGTTCATCCAAATCAATGTTTCGTATAATGTATATACCACAATTTTAAAATTATTTCAATACCAATTATTTATCCTCCTGCAAATTTTGACTTATCACTTCCTGCAACCTCTCAGTTTCTTCTTTGGCATAAGCTCTGGCATCAGCCTCCACCGGTTGGAAATAGTAGCCCAGGATATCCTCATCGCCCGAGACGTACCCGCTCTGATAGTTCCGCAGCCATCGTCTGGCCTGATCGTAGTAGGCCGCTTGGGCTGCGGCATCATCCCAGTCGATGTTCTCCACCACATAGGCCTGCTGCGCATGGTACGCCTCGTGGGCGATGGTGTCCATGGTCTCCTGCGCAGTCCCGCTTTCCAGCACAGACCGGGAGAGCACGATCTGCCGGGAAGCGGCGCTGTAGTAGCCCAGCCGGTTCTCGTCGAGCGGCTGGACCGTGATCTCTGTCCCATCCGGCACCCCCAGCACGGCAAGCTCATAGGCGGCCAGCTGCTTTGCCAGTTCGGTCTTGCTTTCCAGAGACGCCGTTTCCCAGGCATTCTCCGAAAAACCTGGCAGGAATTTCTTTTCGTGGAGCTGTGCCATCGTTTCCGCCTGCGTCTGCGGGGGTGCCGCTGCGGTCAGATACACCCGGCTACTCCACATGCCCCATACGGCCGGGACAGCCAGCAGGAGCACAGCCAGCAGGACCCCGAACCGGCGGCAGATCTCGCGGATGCGGTCCTGCCCATAGAGGATGTCGAAATCGCTGTAGTGGCAGCGGCGGCTCTTCCGCCGGAACTGCCGCAGGCACTTGCGGCGGAACCGGAGCAGGCCTGCAAGCCAGAGGGCTGCCAGCAGCACACCGACCGGCCAGACCTTGCGGAAAGTGACCAGTGCAAACAGCAGTTCTGCCGGCAGCAGCACAGCGCACCACATAAAGAACGGCCCGCCGGCCATGCAGGCTGTTGCTGCAGGGGCCAGGCCCCACCAGAGCAGATACAGGATCACATAGGCGGACGAAATGGCCCCGCCGGAGACCGCCGACCCCAGAAGCTGCGGTTTTACACAGTACAGCCAGCCGATCACGCAGCCACTGAAGATGATCGCCATCAGGGTGGATACCCGCCCCGCAAGTTTTCTGCTCTTTGCCATAACGGTTTCCTTTCTGTTCCGCTGTGCGGCCCTCATTCTTCCAGCTCAGGCGCCTGCAGGTAGAGCCGCTCGATCTCTATTTCAGCTTCTGCCGGAGAGCCGGCCCGCACCTTGAAGAAATCGCCTGCGCGGGTGTGGCGCAGCGGGACCGCCGGCGGGGCTTCGCCCTCCAGCACATAAACGCGGCAGCGGCAGCCGGACTGCCGGAGATAGAGCACCGTGTGTGCCCCGATGTAGTAGCGGTAACCGCCCGATGGGAGGCCGGTGCCAAAACCGGCGCTGCCGATCTCGCAGATCAGCAGCACCAGCACGATCAGCACCCCGCCGACGATGGGCAGGGCTTCCAGCGTGAATGTATACTCCATGGTGCCACTCCTTTCTCAGAAGTGCAGGAAGAGGCGGATGAGCACAAAGGGCAGGGCACAGAGCAGCACGATGCCGATGAACAGCGCGATGAGCGTGAAGATGGACGCCACGAACTGGTAGATCATCATGCTGATCTGCCAGCGGAAGATCAGCACGGCTGCTCCGACGGCAGCAATGATCAGCCGCGCCGTCAGTGACTCCGCGCGCCAGATGAAGAAGGCCGACAGCAGCACCGTCAGGCCGCAGATCACGATACACAGGTTTCCGAGTGCAGATGTAAACATAGCAGTTTCTCCTTTGATCACAGATGGGCTTGTCCTTACACATCAGACAAGCCCATCCGCCGGTTTCAGTTGGAATTTCAGTCGAAAAAGGCGGGAATTTTTTCAGCGCCCGCCGTGGTCATGGCCGCCGCCGCTTTGGCCGCCGCGCCCGGCACCGCCGTGGCCCGGCCCGGCGCTTTGGCCTTTGCCCGCGCTCTGGCCTTTGCCGGCGCCCTGTGCGGCGGACGCGGCCCTGGAGGCGCCAAACTTCAGCCCGCTCTCACGGCCCTGCGAGCCGGGGGCACCCGGGTCATCCCCGCGGTCCCGGCCGCCGTCCTCGGAGGAGCCGGCCGCGGCTTTGCGTGCAGTGCTCTGGGTGGGTACGGGGCCGTACTTCCCGTTTGCCGTGTTCTCGCGCAGGGACTGCACAAAGGCATCGTGCCGCTGCGCCTCCGTCATTCTCGGCTGCTGCACCGTCGGTGTGTTGTTCTGGGTGTTTTTGCCGTTCTCGCTGTTTTTGCCCCAAAGGGAACTGAAGAATCCCATTGTGTGCTCCTTTCGCATTCATCTGTTTTTTATCCGGTCACATAAGATAAGCCCGCCGGAGCAGCCGCAGTTGGAATTCTCGGTGCGAGATTTCAAAATTTCATGTTTTTTACGCGCACCTCCTGCGCGGTTCGCACCACAAAAAGCGGCATTCTTTTTTCCATTCCGCTTTTCTTTTTGCGCAGAGTGTGTTATAATGGTGCTAGCATTATGAAAAAGGTGCATTCTGCCGGTTCCCGGTCGGTCACTTTTGTTCATTTTTTCCATCACACCCCGCAAGGGGACGTAGGATTCCTCGAGTAAGTACCGCTACGGTATGGCGGCGGACTGGCATCACACCCCGCAAGGGGACGCAGAATTTTACACTAGTAAATCTATAGTGTTTTTTAGTTTTCCTCAATCACACCCCGCAAGGGGACACAGACGACCGCCCCGCTTTACTGCACAGTTTTGTGCGGTGAAGCGGGGCGGTTGCTTTTTTGTTAAATTTTGGGCTGTGCCCGATTTTTTCCGCAATTTTTCCAACTGCGGGAGTTTCCACAGCTTTTGTATTAGAATATAGACTGTTTCCCACTGGAAGTTTCTCCAAAAAAGCGGTCGAAATTTCTCTGTTTCCGGCGTTTTTCTTTGTCGGATTCCGTGCTATAATGGGAACAAATCCTTTTATGGCGGGCAGCAGCTCCGTCTGCGCGAGTTTCTGCCCCTGTGAGACTATCATTTTCCGCAAGTTTCTCTGATACATTGCCCGAAGGAGATGATTCCTTGAACACACTCACCTTGCAGGCCACCTTCTGCGGCCTGCTGCACGGCCTTGGCAAGCTGGCCTTCCGGGCCGACAAGACCGCAGCCGACCTGTTGGCCGCCCTGCCGGACACCCCGGAGTGGGCTGCCGTGTGCGGCGGTGCGGCCGCAGGGTCGGACGCCGCCCGCTGCGCGGCCTTTGCCCGCAGCCTGTCTGTGACCGCCGACACCCCCGCCGCCGAACCGGCCAGCACCCGCTGCCGGCCCTTGCGCTCCATTTTCAGCCACCTGAACGGGGAGCATCCCGGGTATTCCGTCCCGGCTGCCCGCCCGGACGGTGCCCTGCACGACCCCGTGCAGGATGCGCCGGACATTCCCGCCGCCGTTTACCGGAAGCTCTATCAGGAGCTGACCGGGCAGCTCACCGGCCTGCAGTTCAGCCCGGCGCAGGCAAACGCACTGCTGGGCCTGCTGGAATCCCAGTGCAGCGGCCTGCCTGCCAGCACCGCGCGGGACGAGGACCGGGATATTTCCCTCTACGACCAGCTCAAGCTGACGGCAGCTCTGGCGGCCTGCGTCAGCGAGTACCTGCAGCAGGCCGCCGCCTTTTCCCTGCTGGACACCCCCACGGAGCTGCGCCGGAAACCGGCCTTCTTGCTCTACACCGCCGACTTTTCCCGCATCCAGCGGTTCATCTACACCGTCCACACCGAGGGTGCTCTGCGGTCCCTCCGCAGCCGTTCGTTCTTTCTGGAACTGCTCATGGAGCACTACATGGACGAGCTTCTGGACGGCTGCGGCCTGACCCGGACCAACATCATTTACAGCGGCGGCGGGCACTGCTATCTCCTGCTGCCCAACACCGCCACCGTGCAGCAGACCCTTGCCGACTGGAACCGGGCCTTCAACGGCTGGCTGAACGAACAGTTCGGCGTGCAGCTGTTCCTAGCCAACGGTTGGACCCCCTGCAGTGCCAACGACCTATGCAATGTCCCCGCAGAGGCAAGCCCCTACAAGGCCCTGTTCCGCCGGGTCAACGCCATTGCCGAGCAGCACAAGCAGCACCCCTGCGATGCCGCTGCGCTCCGCGCCCTGAACCGTGTGCAGGCCATCCCCGACGGTACCCGGGAGTGCAAGGTGTGCGGCAATTCCGCACAGGTCAACGCCGAGGGTCTTTGCCCGTGGTGCAATCGGTTTGCCAACCTGTCGGCACAGATCCAGAACCAGTCGATTTATCTGGTCCACAGCACGCCCCGCCCCGGTGCCTTTGCGCTGCCGGGCATCCGGGGCAGCAAACGGTTCCTTTCGTTCTCGAACGACTCCGGCCTCTGCGCCGACGCCGTGCGCTCCTACACCAAGAACCGGCTGGTGCGGACGCTCAGCCCGTCCGTCAACCTGTTCGTCGGCGACTATGCCGCCAGCAACAACATCGAGGATCTTGCCGACCAGTCGGAGGGCATCCGCCGCGTCGCCATCTGCCGCATGGACGTGGACAATCTGGGGCAGGCCTTTATTGCCGGCTTTGAGCAGCCGGACCAGACCGACCCCGTGCAGCGGATGAAGTACGTCAATCTGTTCCGCGCCGCAGCGTTCTCGCGGCAGATGTCGCTGTTCTTCAAGTACCACATCAACAGCCTGCTGCAGGGGCTTTGCGTCAGCATCGTCTACGCCGGCGGCGACGACGTCTTTCTGGTCGGTGCCTGGAACCACACCCTGCAGGCCGCCCTGCGCATCCAGAAGCACCTGCGCAGCTACACCTGCGGGGCGCTGACCATCAGCGCGGGCATCGCAATGTTCAACGAACATTATCCCATCCGCGCCGCAGCCGAGCAGACCGCTGCGCTGGAGGACGAAGCCAAAAAGCTGCCCGGCAAGAACGGTGCTGCGCTATTCGATGCCGTGCCCGACCACACCTATTCCTGGGATGTGCTGCAGGACAAAGTGCTGGGCGAAAAACTTGCCTGTCTGGAGCAGTTCTTTGCACAGGTCCAGAAAAACGATGACGATCACCGCGGCAATTCCATGCTGTACAACCTGACCGACCTGCTGCGCAATACCCAGGAGGACCACGTCAATTTTGCACGGTGCGTCTACCTGCTTGCCCGGCTGCGCCCGGATGAGAAGAAGGCAAGCCCTGCCCAGCAGGACGCCTACCGGACCTTCTCGCACAATGTTCTGGACTGGGCGCGAGACCCGGAACAGCGCCGACAGCTGATCACCGCGATCTACATTTATGTCTATCAGAAACGAGGGAGAGAGTGATATGCCAAAACCGAATCATCTTTCCGGCAAAGGCCCGGCCAAGCAAAAGGCCGCTGCCGCAGAGCCGGTCATTCCGGAAAACTACGTTGATTTTGCGGAACAGTTGATGAAGGAGAATTGCGCCCTGATCACCAAGACCAAGATCCAGAACCTGCTCCGCCTGGCCTGTGACGTTTACAACAACGAGAACCGCCGCACCGAGGAGCGGCTTTTGAAGGAGAGCGTCAATCAGATCAAGCTGCTGCGCATCCGCCTGGCTTACGAATGTGGCCGTGACCCGCAGGTGCGCCAGTTTGTGGAAAGTGCCAACCTGTTTGAATATCTCGCCAAGCTGTCCTCTGTCGGTACCTGCACACGTCAGGATCTGATCGATTATTACCACTACATGGAAGCCCTCGTCGCCTTCCATCGTTACTACTCTGAATCCAAAACCGGAGAGGAGAATGCATCATGACCGGCAAAATTCTGATCAAATGCGACCTTGTTGTCCGCACGGGGCTTCACATTGGCGGCTCTTCGTCTTTTTCTGCCATCGGTACCGTGGACAGTCCTGTCATCCGTGACCCATTCACCGGGCTGCCCATCGTGCCGGGCAGCAGCCTGAAGGGCAAGCTCCGCACGCTGCTTGCCCGCCGCAGCTGTGTCACCGGCGAAACGCTGCCGGATTTTTCCGCAGACGGTGAGGTGCTCCTGCGGATGTTCGGCAGCTCCGAACCGGTCCGCTTTGCGCGGCTGCAGTTTGCTGACGCCTTTCTGCTCAACTACGACCAGCTAAAAGGCGTGGGTGTGACCGAGGTCAAGTCGGAGAACACGATCAACCGCCTTACCTCCAAGGCCAACCCTCGCCAGATTGAGCGCGTTATTGCCGGTTCCCGGTTCGGGATCAACATCGTTTACAACCTGTCCGACCCCAAAGAGATGGAAGAGGACCTTTTGCTTCTGTCCAAGGCCATGAAGCTGCTCCAGCTGGACTACCTTGGCGGGCACGGCTCCCGCGGCAACGGCCGTGTGAGCTTCCAGAACTTCCAGGTAATCCCTTACCCGGAGACGCTGAACGTTGATCTGGACGGCATCCGCCAAACCTTCAAAACCGAGGTCGAAGAGTATGAACTATTTTCTGCTAAAGCTGGCGTTTGATACCGCCGTCCACTTCGGCGGTTCCGACTCGGCGGTCGGCTCCCAGTCCTCTGCCCTGACCCTGCGCGCCGACACGATTTTTTCGGCCCTGTGCCACACGGCGCTGGAAGTGTACGGCGAGCCCGCACTGGAGGAGCTTCTCGTCTCTGCCGATGCGGACGCCCTGCGCATCAGTGATGCCATGCCCTGGCGGGGGAATTCCTTTTACCTGCCCAAGCCGATCGCTGCATCCACATCCCCTGCCGAGCTTTCCACCGTTGAGCGCAAGGCGGTCAAAAAGCTTGCCTGGATCCCGGCCTCCAAATTCGACCGCTACACCACCAGCCTGCACAGCGGCACCTACCCGCTGGACGAGCTGGACCAGAGCTTTGGCCAGGCCTACGAGCAGACCAAGGCCAGCGTGACCGACGGTGCCGACGCCAAGCCGTACTTTGTCGGCCTGTACCGCCTGCACGCAGGCTGCGGCCTGTATGTTCTGTGTGCCTGTGAGGGCAACGACCAGCTCAAGATGCTGAAGGAGCTCTTTACCCTTCTGGGCCTGAGCGGGATCGGCGGCCGCACCAGCGCCGGTTACGGCCGGTTCCATCTGGACGGCGAGCCCATCTGCCTGAACACCGCCGAGGACGCATCCTTGCGCTGGATGCTGCAGGCGCTGGAGCGCGGCACCGCGCCTTACCTGCTGCTGACCAGCAGTCTGCCCACCGGGGAGGAGATGGACGCCGCACTGGAAGGTGCGGCGTTCCAGCTGGCCCGGCGCGGCGGCTTTGCCTCCACCGAATGGGTGGAGACCCCCGTCAAGAAGCAGACCCAGTATTTTCTCACGGCCGGTTCCGTGCTGCAGCACACCTATCAGGGTGAGCTCTGCGATGTCGGCATCGGGGTCCCGCATCCGGTTTACCGCTATTCCAAACCGCTGTTTATGGGGGTGACACTATGATCCAGCAAGATCACCTGCAGGTCTTTGATCTGACGCTGAAAACGCAGTCTCCTTTATTCGTTGGCAGCGGCCGTAAGATCGGCAAACGGGAATACATCTATTCCCCGAACCAGGGCTGCGTCAAGATCCTCAACATGGAACTGTTTTTTGACTACATGCTCCGGCACGATCTGGTGCGGCAGTTCGAGAAGTTCATGCTCAGCTCCAACAGCAGCCTGCTGGACTTCTGGACCAGAGACTGTCATCTTGCAGAGGATTGGCTGGAGCACCCGAAACTGATGGGTGACAAGCCGCTGGTGCAGTATCGCCTGGCCGTGACCGAGGATGTTGCCGGTTACAACGGCACCAAGGAGATCCATCAGTTTCAGCGCGACGCCTACGGCCGCGCCTATATTCCCGGCAGCAGCCTGAAAGGCGCGCTGCGCACGGCGTGGCTGGTGCATCTGCTGCTGCACGAGACGCCGGCCCCCGGCAAAAAACGTACTCTGGAAGCGTTTGAGGTCAACCACGATTACGTATTCCCGGAGGGCAGCTATGCCAACAAGCTGCGATCCGGTGCTGCCGCCGACGACATCCTGGACAGCATTTTCCGTGGTGTTCAGGTCTCCGACAGCGCCCCCATCGACAACGACAAGCTGATCCTGACCGGGCGCACCCTGATCTCGCCCCTTTCCGCTGCCCGGGTCGAGGACTTTGACGGTGACGCTAAGGATCTGCCCCTCTATCAGGAATGCGTGCGTCCGGGCGAGACCATCCGCTTCCGGCTGACGCTGGACCAGAGCATTCTCAACCGGTATGCCCATCCCATTACAAAGGATGCCCTGCTGGAAGCCATCGCCGAGTTCAGCCGCTTTTATCAGGATGCCTTCCTGTCGCACTTCCCGCAGGGCCATCCCGTTGCAAACATTCCGGACACCCCACACCTCATCCTTGGCGGCGGCACCGGCTTCCTCTCCAAAACGGTCGGTTACCCTTACCTGAAGGACGATTATGCCGCCGCCCTGAAATGGACCCAGCGCATTCTGCAGACCCAGCACGGTCGTCATGAGGCAGACATCAGCCTTGGCGTTTCGCCGCACCGTGCGCGGTACGTCGCCTATGCAGGCAAACGCTACCCGGCCGGGTTCTGCGAGGTGAACATTCTATGATCGAGCAGCTGCAGTTCTCTCTGCGCACAGCAGAGACCCCACGGCTGCCCTCCGCGTGGGCCTACCGCATTTATGGCTGGCTGATGGCACAGCTTCCCGCCGATACCGCCGCTCGGCTCCATGAGCAGGGCGAGCACCCGCTGTCGCAGTCCCTGTGCTTTGACGCTGCTGCGCAGACCTCGGTGTGGACGCTGAATCTTCTGGACGAAGCCCTCGCCGCACAGGTGCGGCCGCTGCTTGCGGGCTGCACCACGCTGGAACTGCACGGCGCGCCCCTGCAGATGGAGCCGCTGGGCAGCCACTCGGTGGAAAACGGCCTGCAGCTTCTGCTGGCTGCGCGGGAGGAGCCTGCCAGCCGGACAAGGCTGTGGTTCCGCACCCCCTGCGCCTTCAAGCAGGCGGGACGCTACGCCATCTACCCGCAGGAATTCCTGCTGCTGCAGAGCCTTGTGCTGCACTGGAACACCGCCTTTCCGGATTGCCAGCTGAGCGACCCGGACGCGCTGGACGCCATCCTGTGCGGGCTGCGCATCCGGGATTACAGCCTGCACACCGTCTCCTATCCCATCAAGAACACCTGCATCCCGGGCTTTGTGGGCAGCGCTGTCGTAGAGGCCCGGCTGGCCCTGCCGCTGCTGGAACTCTGGAACGCCCTGCTCTCCTTTGCGCCCTACGGCGGCATCGGGATCAAAACCACCCTTGGCATGGGCGGCGTATCGGTGGAGCCGCTGGTTCTGCCGCAGAAGTTACGATAAATGTGTGTAGCCCTTTCTTCTGGCACAAAATTGTGCTGCACTTAGATCATACCCGCAAGGGGATAACAAAAAGCAGCCATCACTTCAGTTGGAAAGTGACGGCTGTTTTTGTTATGACTTTTTGAGCCTTAAAATGCTTTGTTGCTGTCCAGTAGTTCTATGCCCACCGGGGCAGTGGCTTTACACTCTTTCAGTTTGAAGAGGTAGAACGCAACGTCCCCCAACGTCTGCTCAATGGCGCTTGTACTGAGCGGCAGAAGCCCTGTGTCCTTTTGAAATTTAACCGCGCTGTCCGTGGCGTGGTTGATCTGGTTGCGGTACTGCTGCACGCTCTGGTAGTATACAATTCCCTGCGCCACAGTGTCTTTCCGGGTCAGATCCAACAGCAGTTCCCCCTGCTCCACTGCGGCTGTCAGATACTCCTGTGCTTCGGTCAGAGTCGCCACACGGAACAGAGCGTTTCCGTTCGCCTCAGTCTTGTCCTTGGTCAGGCAGAGGTTTACGGTAAAGGGCCGTGCCTCATGGAACAAAGCAGCGCGGCAGAAGTGGTAGTGGAACATTGGGAACACCCAGCTCTTGCCTTTGTTCTGGGGCTGTAGTGCCATGTAATCCAGTGCTTTGCCGGTTGGCTGCAGAAACAGGTGACCACACAAATAGGTGGGCATTTCCTCGCTCAGGAGGGTCAGTCCCTGCTGGTACATCCGGTGGTGGGCACACCACTGCACGAGTGCCGGCAGGCTGTCTGAACGGCTGCCCATGAGGTTTTGGAACTCTGCCTCAAAGCGGTCGTTCATCAGCTCATAGAGCAGGCTGCTCAGCGTTTCCCTCGAGGCAGGGCGCTGTTTGATCTGACGGGCAATGGCCTTGAGGTCGGCTTTGAGCATCTGCACGCGGCAGAGGGCCAGATCATCCGCGAAATGGTCGATCCGGTCAAGCAGGTTCAGGATGTCAGGGTCCGTCTCACCGGTCTGTTTCATATATGCTTTCAGTTTCTCGGTCGTACCAGTGGAGAAGAACGCATCCACTGCTGTGATCAGGTCCATCAGGTTGTACAGGCCCGTGCTGTCCCGCACAACGGAACTGTTGCCCTTGAGCTCCGAGTAAAGCACTTTTTTGGTCTGAACCATGCGGATGTCCTTGAGGTAGCGGGCTACAATGAGCAGCAGCGTCGCCGTATCGCGCATTCCGCCGGACAGGTCGATGTAGAGGTTGTCATTCTCGGCCACCTGTTCCAGCACGGCAGAGATCGCACGGGTCTGGTCGGCTTCCTCCATGCTGTCGGGCACAGAGACCGCCACCAGCTGTTCCGGCTGCACGCCAAGCTGTTTCAGGAACTCCTCCCTGAAATACTCCAGCGTGGGCACCTTATTGCCGGAGCCGTCTGCCGCCGGGACGGTCGGCTTTGTCCGGACCGTGTCGCTGCACAGGGCCACGATCTTGTCCGGCCGGGATGCAGGGTCCTTCCACAGGGCACTGACCGCAGCCTCGTTGGTCTGTGTACGCAGGAAGCGGTTTTTGCTGCCCTCCGGGGCAGGCTGTGCAAAATAGGCGCTCATATACAGGAGCGCAATGTTCTTCCCCATGTGTTCAGTTCTCCTTCACAGGCTTTGTGTCCTTGAGGTTCAACAGCCCCCGGAACTTTTTGGCGAACTTCTGGTTATGGTAGGAAACCGTTCCCTTGTCCTTGCCCAGATACTCTGCCACGGTTTTGTCCTGCTCCGGGCGGCGTGTTGGCAGCAGCAGGGGATTCACTGCTGCGCTTTCAAGCTCCTTCGGATTTTCCGGGCCTTCGCCGCTGTAAAGCGGTTCCCGCACACAGAAACGTACATAGTCCCGCAGAAGCAGCAGGTCCCAAAGGACGCCGTCTCTCTCCAGGGGGCGCAGGTCGTCGCTGCGGCCAAGGCGTTCCGGCATGTCGGGGGCCTCATTTTTCCGCAGATAGCCCAGAATGCGCGGGGACCAGAACAGCACCATATTGGCACGGGTCTTTTCTTTTTCTTCCAGGCTCATGAGCAGCACAGCCTTGTGCAGGATAGGGAAGATGTCCTCTTTCAGTTCTACCTGCGTTTCAGGAGACGCCCCCTTGTCCATGATCTCGATCCCGGTGCCGTCGTCCCGCTCGGTGTTGATGGACACCAGCGTATCTTTGTTCAGCAGAGCCTCGTGCAGGCTCCGCTGGCCGATCCTGGCAGCCTGTGCGACCGTCTTTTCCAGATGCGGGTCGCCGGTCACCATGGCACTGGTGTAACCCATCCGGTCCATGTAGTCCAACGCCTGACGGACCTTACGGGCGGTCTCCTTGCTGACGTCCATAATGCCCAGGCTCTGCGCCTCTTTCCGGGCCTCTTCGGCCTTCAGGTGCCGCATGGCCATCTGCATGTAAGCACAGAAGCTGTCCTTCTCCCGTGTCGGGTCCGGCTGGTATGCCGCCGCAGCCTGGAAAAACGCCATCGAGAGGATGGTGGCATCTTCTGTCGGGAACAGCTCAAAGCACTCGGCCCAGACCCTCTTGTAGGTTTCTTCCAGCTTCGGGTCTACCGCAGCGGCCTCAGCCGGGTCGTCCCCGGCAGGCACTTCCCGGCCGCTAAGCTTCTTCAGCATCGGCTGAAAGAGGGCCTTGCGGGTGGCCACATCCACATCCCAGAGCGGCGATGCGTCGATCGCAGCCCGGAAGTTTGCACGTTCCTCGTACATCAAATCCCCCCTTACTGCTCGGCCTTGTTCTGGCTCATCCACACCAGCTGGTTGTAGACCATCTCGGCGGTCTCCTTGTTGCCGTGGATGCCGCCCACGAGGCCCTGCAGGTGATAAAGCGGCGTAACATCGTGGAGAACGGACTGATCCACGCTCTGGCCGTTGACGCGCCGCATCTCGCCGTAGTAGACACCGCCTACCTCCAGTTCCTCATGGGTCGCTGCTGCGCAGGTGAGAGCCGCCAGCTGCACCAGAGGGATGGTCTTGGTACCGTAGGTGATGTCCATGTAGGCGATGCCTTTTTCCGGCAGCACGTCGCACAGGTCGCGGCACAAGCGGATCAGGGTGCTGCAGTCCTGCTCGTCCGGCATGGACAGCTCCCGGATGTGGTCCTCGGTGAAGCCCATCGCCTGCAGCTCCTCTTTGAGGTAGCCGAAATTGCGTTGGGTATCGCCGTTCACACTGCGGATGGCGATGATGTGGAAATCGTCGCCTTCCTGCAGCGTGTTGTGCAGGACCTGCAGGATCGGGAAGCGAGTCTCGATGTCGCCAGAATTGGCGGCGCTGCGGTAGGTGTTCTTGGCCAAGTCGCGGAAACCCTGCAGGGGTACGGTAGTCACGTAGATACGCTTCATAGCGTTTCTCCTTTCGTTTGTGCACGATATACAGCTGACAACATAGTCGTGTTGCGCCCAGTATAGCGCACCGGTAAGCGTTCCTGCAATGTGCAGGTTGTACGAAAAAAGCGGATAAGTTTTTGGTTGGTTTTCAGCCGATTTTTCCGACCCAGAGCCTCATAAGGTCTTGGTTATAGACCAGAAACTCCGAGTTGTTCCGGAGCCCGGTGAGGTCGTCCTGCGAAAGCACGGGCTTGGTGACCACTTCGCGGTTCTGGCCAAAGCTGAAACCGCTGCCGCCGTGGTGCCCCATCATGCCGCCTCGGTCGCAGTGGGTGTTGAAGCCGACGGAGTTGGTCACCCGCTCACTCTCGTAGCTGGGCAGGACCTGCAGCAGGGTCTGGGCGTCGCCGCCTGCGGACGAGACGACCAGATATCGCATGGAGCGCAGCAGGCCCTCCGTGGTTAGCCCACCTGTCCGGCCGGGTACCGCCCGGCTCAGACTGCTGCAGAGCAGCACATAGTCGCCGCAGGCATTCAGGGCATCCAGCAGCTCTGTACTGGCTGAGAGCCCCTGCCCCAGGCAAAGTAGGATGGTGTGGGTGCCGCCCCAGTCTGCCATCTGCATCATACCCATGCCGAACTCGCCGGGATTGATCGTGATCCTGCCGCTGCCCTCCGGAAGCCGGTCCGGGAGCACGGTGTCCTGCCACTGGGTCGGGAGCCGCAGCAGCGGGCTGTTGGTCATGTCCCGGGCGGTGCCGATGAGCACGAAGGGGCGGCTGCTCTGCCGCTGCAGGGCCTCCACCACCGGGAAGATGCGTCCCGGCGAGCCGCAGACCAACGCCTCCTGCGGCAGGACACGGGCCTGTGCCAGCAGGCGGGATGCGGTGGTGGTGCCGCCATCCTGGATGTTTTTGCGGCGGGTGTTCTCTGCATCGGCGTGGGTCGTGGGCAGTGCCAGAAGGTGCATGCCCCGGTTGGAGCGGAACAAAGCCATGGGATTCTCCTTTCTTCGGTCAGGGCCGGAAGCCGTCGTAAATGAAGGGTTCCGGCGAGACTGCAGGCAGGCTCATCAGGGCCTGACCCGGTTTCATGAGCTGGGAAAAGTCGGCGTCTGTCACCACTTTCTGCTCGCAGTCGGTGGTCACAGGCCGGTTGCCCTCGCCCATGTAGCGGTAGATCATGCGAGCAGTGCCGTAGCGGTCTGCGAAGGCTGCACGGGACATTGGGTCCATGACACGCATGGTGATGAGGTTGGGGAACAAGGACATCAGGGTCTTGGCCTCTGCCTCGGAGTAGTGGCGGGTCAGCAGCTGCACGCTTTGTACTGCTGCGATAATACGCACACCGCCGCAGCCATTGCCGCCGGATGGGTCACGGCCAAAGCTCAGAGCATCGGTCAGGGATTCGACCTTAGGCAGCAGACTGAACTCGTCCAGCAGAAACCACACCTTGTGGTTCAGGGTGGGGCTCATGCTCTGCTGCAGCATCAGGTCCAGCAGCAGCCGGAACAGCGGGAGAGCGGTCCGGGCCTTGTCCGGCTCATAGAGGATGAACACCCGCTTGCCGCCCTGACGAATGGCCTGCAGAGCCGAGAAGGTGCCATTGGCCGAGGCAAAGCTGCCGATGAACAGTCGGCTGAGCATGGTGCGTGCCTCACTGAGCACGCCCAGGCCTTGGGCACCGCCGTCGCCCAGAAAATCCCGGGTGCCGGAGAAATAGGCGGGGTAGCGTTCGGCAAGCTCTTCCCAGCTGCCGTTGCCGTTCTTGCCATAGCGGGAGGCATCCTCCGCAAAGAGCGGGGTTCGGGTAAGGAACTCGGCCAGCTCTGCGTTGGACACCGGGAGGTTCTTGCTGCGGGCAAAGTCCCACATGAACCGGGCGGTCTGGTAAAAGACCTCCTGTGCCGCTTCCGGGAAAAAGATCTGAGTGGTCTTTTTCTTCTGCTCGGCAAACAGGGCACCGGCGATCTCCCGCAAGGTCAGATCCGGCGTATCAGAGACATCCAGCTCCCGGAAGATGTTCCAGCAGCTGGCGGGGTCGGTGGCCGACACCGAGATCACCGGGTCGCCGGGGCGGCGGCAGCGCAGCACATCCGGCTTGGCCGCAAAGATGACGACGGTGTCCTGCACGCGGTCTGCGTGGGCCAACACGGGGCGGCGGATCTGTTCCATCAGGGTGGACTTGCCGCTGCCCACATTGCCCACCAGCATGGTGGGGTACTGCCAGCAGCTGCGGTCGTCCAGCGTCAGGCCGCCGGGCAGGCGCACCACCGGCTCCACACGCCCCGCCGTGGGTGGGACTGTCCGCTGCAGCTGCTGTCCTTCCAAAAGACGTTTCATAGGCTTTGTCCTTTCGTTTCAGGTGTTTCTGTCTTACACCCAGAGAAAAGCTCTGCCACCGTGCCCGGTTGGAAAAACGACGCAAAAAATAAAAAAGCAGAAGGACCTTTTCTGCCGCATCTATGCAGTGCAGAAAAGGTCCTTTTGTTGTGTCCCCTTGCGGGGTGTGAGTTGAATCTGGCTGGGCAATGATTTATGAGCATTATCTGAATGGTTTCCGTCCCCTTGCGGGGTGTGAGTTGAATCAACTTTGTGAATATATTGAGATTACAGACGGAAGAAGTGGGATTACGTCCCCTTGCGGGGGTGATCATATGCCATATGGGTTCACTGGTGAATATAAAAGTAATCTTACGTCCCCTTGTGGGTCGTTTGAATTATAACATAGCTCCCGCAAAAAGAAAAGCCCTTTGCACGCAAAAAGGCACCCCGGCACAGATCGTTCTGTGCCGGGGTGCCCTGCTTATTTGCCGGTCAGCTCTCAGCCTGACCCACTGCCAGAAATTCCGCGGCCTGGGCCGTGGTATCGGCCACAACGTAGGTGCAGCGGTTCTCCGGCTCATTTGCGCTGCGCGCGCTCGTCGGCTCGTTGCCCAGCCCCAGGCAGGTGAATCGGTCGGCCGGAACACCGGCCTCCACCAGCACATCCCGCACGGCCTGTGCGCGGGCCAGAGACAATGCTTGGGCGCCCTCGCTGCTGGCGTTGTCCACCTGTGCGGTGCTGCCAGCCACGATGTAGTGGGCAGAAGTGCCCTTGAGCTGCTCGGCCAAACCGTTCAGTGCTTTGCGGGCAGCTGCCTCATCGAGGAAAGTCGTGCTGTCGGGCTGAAAGTCCACTTGCTCTGCACTGACCTTAATAAAGGTCGGTGCACCTGCAGGGGCCAGCGGCGTGACCTTATGGCCGTTCTCAGTCAGAGCCTCACCGGACACGATATCGGCGTGGAAAGTGACGGCAGCACCCGTGCGGTCAAAGAAGGCCTGCCAAAAGCTCTGCAGCCATTGGACTTGCTGGGCAGAGAGGGTGCGCTGAGAACCAGCGACATCGCCCAGACCGTAGAACTCAACGGACACGCCATTCAGCCGGGGCACCATGGCAGCTGCGTCCAGCTGGTCCAGCAGCTGGGCAGGCTCGGTGTTCAGCAGATCCAGCTCCTGCATAGGCAGGCTGGCACCAGTGTTTACGCCAGAGTGCTGGATAATCAACACCTTGTTGCTTGCCGTACCAGCCGACAGCATCCGTCCGGCGAAAGACACAGCAGTGACGAGGTCGGTCTCAGGGGTTTTAGCAGCGGCTCCCTGCACTGCCTCTACCAGCTCCAAACGGGCGGCCTTGTCCGCTCTGGCCTGCTGGATGTCGTTGTTCTTGACCTGGTCGAAGCGCTGGGGACCGACCACAAAGGGAGATCCATCTGCGACCACGAGACCGGCGCTGCCGCCGTGCGTCACGTTCACGCAGTCGAGGAAATCCTCGACGTTGGTCAGGGCGGGCATGCCGTCGCCCAGGGTAATGATGAGGGCGGTATCGGTGGCCACGGCACTGTCCGCCGCACCGTCCTTGGATGAGATGGTGCTGCAGCCTGTCAGCAGGCCGGCCAGTACAGCACAGGCCGCCAGCACAGCGGCCATGCGAGAAAGTGCGTTCAGCTTCATGATGTTCGTCCTTTCATTCATGGGGTTGTTCGTCTTACACCTCAGAAAAGGCGCTGCCTGCGTTCCAGTTGGAATACAGGCAGCATTTTTTCCGGAAAAATTTCGTTTTTGTCAGGATGCCATGGCGGCAGGCTCTTCCTCAGGAGCAGGCTCCGCCTCAAGGCGCAGCGCAGCCTGCTCCTGCTGCGGCGCTGCGGCCGCCTCTGCCGTCGCAGCAGCCGGGGGCAGGAGCATGACCTGCTGCTCGTCCAGCAGGTCATCAAGGCCGCTGGAGCGCAGCAGTTGATCTGCTGCATCCACGCTGCCCAGTTCCTGGGCCAGCTTCATGCGGGCGCTTAAGCGGGCCTGCTTGGCTGCGATGCACAGGCTCTTGAGTTTGGCCTGGGCGAAGAGGTAATCCTGCTGGTCAGGGTCATAGTGCTCCATGGCATACTGGGCGTGATGGATGGCGCTGTCGAGGTCCGCATTCATGTCCAGCAGATCGAGCCGCTGGGCCTTAAGCTCGTCAAGCTGGCTGCGGTGGTCGGAGAAGTAGCCGACGGCATAAGAGCCTACACTGGTGGCGATGGGCAGCAGCATGCGGATGAACTGGCCCACCATGTAGAGGGTGGTGTCCTCCGCTTTTGCCATGGCCTCCACGTTCATGAGCGTGGAAACGATGCAGAACCCGGCAAAGATGCCGAACGCTCCCACTGCGGCAGCCAGCAGCATGCGGATGCGCCATTTGGTGGCCTGCTGATCGCGGGGCAGCAGATCATCCAGCTGGCCCTTGAGTTTGCCTGCCAGCAGGGGTCCGACGTCCAACATCGCCGCGATGGCGATGGCCACCAGCATGGCCATTGCGGACAGCTCGTCGAACAGGCTCTCGGTGTAGAGGTGGACAGTCATCAGGTCGGTGACCATGAAGAAGATGGTCAGAGGGACAGCAATGTGGTCCAGCAGGCCGCCCTTGATGCGGCCCTTGTTCTGGATCTCGTGGAGCTTTTCGGTCACATTGGTGTGGTTTCCGGTGTACATATCGTTTTCTCCTTATCTCGTATGGTGTGTTGTGTCGTAATCAGGCTTCCAGACGCCGGATCTTTATATCGATCTCTGCGATCTGTTCCTCAATGAGCTTCTTGCTGGCCTGGAGGTTCTCCATCTGCAGGCGGACGTCCGCCTGCAGGTTCAGAGCAGATGCATGGTGCTGGTACCGGGTCTCGACCAGACTGCTGATGGCAAGCTGCTCTGCCTTGAGGCGGACCAGCTCGTCAAAAACAGGCGTATGCTCGTCAAGATCCAGCTTCTTGACGGCCTCTTCGGCCTGGGCCATCACGCCGGCGAACATCTCAGGGTCATCATAGTCGGGGTAACTTGCGCAGCCGCTGAACTCATCCGGGTAGGCATACAGCATGTGATGGATGATGGTGCGGTGGGCATAGTCGATCTCGGTGCGCTCTTTGCCCTGTTCGGGCAGCTTGGCGCTATCGGCCTTCTTGAACGGATTTTTCATTCGAATACCTCCTTGTCGATACCCAGGTTTTCAGCGAACTTCCGGGCGGAAAAGTCCGGATGGAAGCGCGGGATCTCCTCATCGCTGATCACACGGAACTTGCCTGCCTTGCTGTACTTCACAAGGCTTGCGTTCGCGCGGCAGTAGACTTCATTGAGCTCGGCCTCGGCGTCCAGCAGTTCAGCGCGGATGGCTGCAATCAGCTCCTTGCGCTCACTGGCGGCACGGGCGCGGCGTTCACCGGCTTCGCGTGCGGCACGTTGTGCTCCCGTGGAGCGGGGGGCGTTGCTACTGCTGCCACCGGTCGGCTGAGGCATCGCCTTGAGTGCGGTTGCCTTTGGAGCAAGAGACTTCGTGAGCTGCGCAAGTTTGGCAGCCTCCAGCGCCTCCAGCTCCCGGTGGATGCGATCAAAAAATGCACCTGCCAGCACGGACTTGCCATCCTCGTTCTTGAAGTCGGTCTTGTGGACCAATGCGTCCGCAAGGCCGCGCAGACGGAGGAAGTTGTCCTCCTTCCAGACGGGGCTGTCCTTCTGGACACCCTTCTTGGTTTTCGGGTAAATCAGCATGTTGTTTGCTCCTTTTCACTTGCTGTGTGGTTCTTCACACTATGTAAGTCTTTTTGTGTTTGGAAAGTTGGAATTTTGATTGGATTTTTTGTTTTGTTTATTCTGTGTCGTCCTTACATCTCAGTAAAGCCCCTCGTTCCTGTTCAGTTGGATTTTCTGTCGTTTTTATTTAAATATTCCACCACTTTTTTATCGCTGAAGTGTCAATCGCTCACGCGTTGTTTTCTCATCCGCCATAATGTTTAACAGATAAAAGTCCTACTTTCACCGCTTTACCGCAATAAATTTTGAAAAAACATCTTGACGCGCCTATGCTTCCATGATACCCTTTATTCCAAATCCTGCCTGAAAAGTGGTGGTTCTCACCGTGATAACCACCACTTTCAGCGGATAATCGTCCAGAAAGAACGTACCGCCCCGCAACACACCCGATTCATTTTGCCGCCGATTCACCCGACAAAATCATCGCTGCGCT
>ERZ1027095.201-NODE-201-length-22078-cov-11.794306_pt1 | contig 22078 bp, 27 predicted proteins | sample MGYA00519409_ERZ1027095 | MGnify/ENA primary metagenome ERZ1027095 (study PRJEB26926, sample SAMN06164650) | human gut metagenome | biome: ENVO:00009003; feature: ENVO:2100002; material: ENVO:00002003 | host: Homo sapiens | place: USA | collected 2012 ... | reverse complement strand
CCGAAGTTCTCAAAATGATAACTCCGGTGGCTTCGTTACGGCTAAAATCAAGTTACGGAAAGCGGAACTTGATTTCAGATAATCGCCCAAATTCCCACTGTGGGGATTTGGGAGCGAGCGATTAGGCGTTACTGTAAAGTGGCACTTCTCAAAATGATAACAGCCACTTTTGTACAATAAAGTGTCGCAAATATCTGGTTGGTGGTCAAAATGGCCACCAACCAAACCTTCTCTGTTATGGCTGAGTAGTAAGTGGACAATTTGTCCATTTACCACTTCCAAGTGGTGAGTTACGGTTTTCGTAACCCACCACTTTTCACCATAGCTTGACAAAATGTCAAGTCGAGGTCAGCCGTAACGCAGAAGGTTCTTCTGGTGAATGACGTTTTGCGTCATTCACCACATCAACTGGCCATTTTGACCAGTTGATATTGGGTGCGCCGTTCTCCCTGCATGGATTTCCTGCCCCCTTCCGGCGGCGTTTTCCGGCTCTCCCTCGTGAGGGGTCATCGCCGGGTATCCCATGCAGACGGTCATGCGGTTGTCAAGGTTCGGTGCTGGATTTGGCAATAAAAAATCGCCACACAACAACCTGAACCTGACCATCCCTTCCGGGGTGGCCTTGGTTCGGGTTCGTTATGTAGCGATAAGAAAGTCAAAAACTTGCTCCGGCTCCTTCGGGAGCCGAGCTGGAACTCTAAGTAAATATGTTATATTAAATTGTTGGGATGGATTACCACAAGAACCGAGCCGTGTCAACGTGAACTTGTCGGGGCAAGGCCCCTCCATCTTGCTACGCAAGACCGTTCTGTCGCTTAAAAGCCCCACTGGGGCTTTCATTGCTGCGCTACGCTTCGCAAACGCGAACTTTTGAGAACACGCTGATTTCGGCAGCTTGCAAGAAAACACAAGGGGAACTTTGGTAAAAAGAGAGAGGGCTGAACGGTGCCAGCCCTCTTGACAACGACTTTCCGATAAACGTAGTGTCCGCAAAAATTTCCACTTGACAATCCAATGTTGCCTTGCTATAATCCAATTTGCAATCAAGTTGCAAATTCAAGAAAGGAGGGCAATGGAATGAACTGCACTGCAAAACAACGCTGCGCTGCGTGGATCCTGCTGGTTGGTTTCCTGCTGGCCGTTTTGGGTGCATTGACATTCTGCGCGGAAGAAGTCAACCACGACTGTACCGGGGCAGACTGCGCCGTCTGCGCACAGCTGAAACTTTGCGAGAATATCCTGCACGCCGGAAAAGATGGTTCCGGGCCGTTCATTCTAACATCCGCGCCGCATTTTGTGTTGGCGGCCTTGCTGTCGCTTTGCTCTCCGCTTTTGCTGATAAAAACACCGATTCGACTAAAGGTAAAACTGTCGGATTAAGAAATGCTTGTCCGTATGATTCTTGATATTAAACAATGGAGCGCATTTCTATGAAAAAACTCAAACGTATATTCGCTGTATTTTTTTGCCTTTTACTGGCTGCTGGTATTTTGGGCGGCTGTGGGAAGGCCGCATCTTCGTCCGCTCCTGCACCGTCTGCATTGCAGAGTGGCAACAAGCCGCTGAAGATCGTCACGACTATTTTCCCGGAGTATGACTGGGTGCGCGAAATTCTCGGCGATAAGGCCGATCATGCCGAAGTTACCATGCTTCTGGACAATGGCGTTGATTTGCACAGCTATCAGCCCACCGCAGATGATATTATTAAAATCTCAGACTGTGACTTGTTCATCTATGTTGGCGGCGAATCGGATGGCTGGGTGGAAGATGCCTTGAAAGAAGCCACCAACAAAAATATGAAAGTTATCAATCTGCTTGATGTGCTGAAAGATACTGTTAAGACAGAGGAAGCAATGCCCGGTATGCAGGCAGAGGAAGGACATCATCACGGATATTCCCACTTTGCCGATAGCGATGTGCAGGATAGAAGCCTGTCCGATTGGGATGGCGAGTGGCAGTCTGTTTATCCTTATCTTCAAGAGGGTATTCTGGACGAAGTGATGGAACGTAAAGCAGAAAATGGGAACAAAACGGCGGAGGAATATCGTGCCTATTACGAAACGGGTTATAAAACGGATGTTTCCAAAATTACAATCAATGCCGAAAATAACACGATGTGTTTTGTGAAAAACGGTGTTGAAGCAACGGCTGCCTATCAATATAAGGGCTACCAGATTTATGACTATGAATCTGGCAGCAGAGGAGTACGATATTTCTTCGAGGCAACCGATGGTGATGCTGATGCGCCTAAGTATGTGCAGTTCAGTGATCATGGCATTGCTCCTGGCAAAGCGGAACATTTTCACATTTATTTCGGGAATGAAGGCTTCGATGCGCTCTCTCAGGAAATGGAGAATTGGCCGACTTACTATCCGATGGATATGAGCGGTGATGAAATCAAGGAGGATATGCTGGAACACGCGGAAAAAGAATATGACGAGCATGTATGGCTGTCGCTGAAGAACGCTGAAACTCTCTGCAATGCAATCACCGATGCACTGGAAGAGATCGACCCGGCTAACAAAGATGCCTACGCTACTAACGCTGCATCCTATCTGGAAAAGCTGGCCGCTCTGGATGGCGAATATCAGACGGTGGTGGACAATGCCGCCCGGAAAACTGTGCTGTTCGGCGACCGTTTCCCGTTCCGCTATCTGGTGGACGATTACGGTCTGAGCTATTATGCCGCGTTTGCAGGCTGCTCTGCGGAAACGGAAGCCAGCTTTGAGACCATTTCTTTCCTTGCTGGCAAAGTGGATGAACTGAGACTGCCCTGTGTACTGACCATTGAGGGCGCACAGCACAAAATTGCCGAAACTATCGTGCAGAATACCGCCGAAAAGAATCAGTCCATCCTGACGCTGGATTCCATGCAGTCCACCACATCCACCGATGTGGCAAACGGCACGACCTACCTTTCCGTGATGGAAAGCAATCTGGATGTGCTGAAACAGGCTCTGAACTAAAGGAAGGAACCGTCATGTCTCAGCTCATTTGTAAGAACCTTCTCGTTGGCTATGAGGGAAAGGCCATTCTGGATCATCTGAACTTTGAGATTCACGCAGGCGACTATCTTTGTGTAGTTGGTGAAAACGGTGCAGGAAAAAGTACCTTGATGAAAACTCTGCTCGGTTTGCAGCAGCCTATTTCCGGGCAAATCGAGATGGGCGATGGCCTGCGCCGGAACGAGATCGGCTATCTGCCTCAGCAGACCATCGTGCAGAGGGATTTTCCAGCGTCGGTGCAGGAAATCGTGCTGTCTGGTTGCCAGAGCCGTTGTGGACTCCGCCCATTTTACAGTCGAGAGGAAAAGCAGCTTGCGCAGGATGCCATGCACAAAATGCAGATCGGATCGCTGGCAAAATGCTGTTACCGGGAGCTTTCCGGCGGTCAGCAGCAGCGCGTCTTGCTGGCGCGCGCCCTCTGCGCTACCCGGAAAATGCTGCTTCTGGACGAGCCCGTTTCCGGTCTTGACCCAAAAGTGACTACGGAAATGTACCATCTGATTGAAAAACTGAACCAGCAGGAGGGCATTACCGTCCTGATGATCTCCCACGATATTCAGGCTGCGGTTTGCTACGCAAGCCACATTCTTCATGTTGGTGAAACGATCTTTTTCGGCACACGGGAAGCGTATCTGCAAAGCCCGCAGGGGCGGCTGTTTGCGGCTGGGAAAGGCGGTGCCGTATGAACGTGTTGGAAAAGCTGATCTTTTACTGGAACTATCCCTTTGTCCGCTATGCGCTCATCGTGGGCGTTCTGATTGCCCTGTGTTCTTCGCTGCTGGGCGTGACGCTGGTGCTGAAACGGTTTTCCTTTATCGGAGATGGCCTTTCTCATGTGGCGTTCGGCGGCATGGCCATTGCGACCGTGCTGGGAATGTCCGACCATATGCCGCTGACGCTGGCCGTGACTGTGGCCTGCGCAGTCCTGTTGCTGCATACCGGACAAAACACCCAAATCAAAGGTGACGCTGCCATTGCTATGGTGTCCGTTGGCGCGCTTGCAATGGGCTATCTGCTGATGAATCTGTTCTCGACCTCGGCGAATCTGTCTGGCGATGTGTGCAGCACCCTGTTCGGCTCTACCTCGATCCTGACCCTGACAAAATCGGAAGTTTGGCTCTGCATCGGGCTTTCCATCATCGTGGTCGCAGTGTTTATGCTGTTCTACAACAAGATCTTTGCAGTCACCTTTGACGAAACCTTTGCACAGGCCGTCGGAACCAATGCAAACGGATACAATCTGCTGATTGCCATTGTCATTGCCGTCATCATTGTGCTGGCAATGAACCTTGTCGGCTCTCTGCTGATTTCTGCACTGGTGATTTTTCCGGCTCTTTCGGCGATGCGCCTGTGCAAGAATTTCCGCGCTGTCACCATCTGCTCGGCGGTATTGTCCGTGAGCTGTGCCTTTGTGGGCATCGTGGCTTCCGTCCTGGCCGGAACGCCGGTTGGTTCGACCATTGTTGCGGTTGACATGGCGGCGTTTGGCCTGTGCTGTCTGGCCGGAAAACTGCTGGGGAGGGCATCATGAAACGACTTTTGAAGGGCTTTCTGCTGCTCTGTGCCGCCGCTGCATTGACCGCCTGCGGTGCAAAGTCCGAAGCGGCATCTTCCGTGGCGACGATCTTGCCGGAGTCTGCATCTTCTAGTGCTGTTACTGCACCCGCCCCGGAACATTCTGTGCAGCTCCCGGAAAGCAGCACTGCTGGCGCAAGCGATATTCACACCGGTATGGATGCAGACATTGACCTGACCTTACTCAGCGATACGGTTGTGAACGCAGAAGTTTACAATATGCTCGTTACCCCGGAGAACTACACCGATAAAATTGTTCGTATGACGGGCGAATATCAGGAGTACACAGATGAGCAGACTGGTGAGCTGTACCATTCCTGCGTCATCTACGATGCGCTTGCCTGCTGCCAGCAGGGAGTGGAGTTCGTGCTGACTGATGGCGATTACCCGAAAGAAGGCACAACCATTACCGTGGTGGGGCGGTATGAAACCTATACTACGCCCTATTATGATTATTTTCATCTGGTGGATGGAGTAAGGGAAAAGTAAATCAAACAAAACGAATCCCGGCAAGTGCCTACCTTGTAGAACACCTGCCGGGATTTGTTGTTATGTTGGGCTTAATCTTCCAGTCTGCCATGCTCACATCCCAGTGACAGATAGTGCTCAATCTCCCCACTCAGCACAAGCTGTGTGTATTCCAGAGGTTTGTTGTACAGCAGCCAGTCCAGTTCTGCCCGCTGTGCCGGGGTGTTGCCGTACTCGCCCTCAATGGCGGTGCAGTCGATGGCAAGGGTGGTGCCATCTGCGAACCGGGCTTCCACCCGGTTGGTGTCCATATTGTAGCGGCAGGAAAGCAGTTTGTTCATGCGAAAACCTCCTGTATGTATTCGTTGTTCGAATCCAGTTGGTCGTGTCCCTGCTCGTGTGAATTTAGGGCAACTGAATTCATCACGAGTAATTATGGCACATCGCGCCCCATCTTTTGGAACGTAGTGCCGTAACTGGGGCTATTGCCACGGGTATCCGAGGTGTTGAATGCGTCGATGGTCTCTTTTCCCAGCATTTCCGACAGGTCTTTCAGGGTGGTGGGTTCGGAGCCGCCCAGAAAAATTTGAGAATCCATGTTGCCTACAATGGTATCTGCGTTGTCCTTGTAGATGGCTTTCAACTGGCTTCTCGCCTGCAAAACAAGGAAGGCTGAGATCTCACGGCTGCGGATGGTGGCTACTAATTTTTCAAGGTTTGGAATCTGCCCGATGTTGGCACACTCGTCGATAAGGCACCGCACATGGATGGGCAGTTTGCCGCCGTACACATCATCCGCTTTGTCGCACAAAAGGTTGAAAAGCTGGGTGTAGACCATGCTGATGAGGAAATTAAAGGTGGAATCCGTGTCCGACATGATGAGGAACAACGCCGTCTTCTTATCGCCCAGCGTGTCCAGTTGCAGCTCATCGTACATGGTGAGATCACGCAGTTCTTGGATGTCGAAGGGGGCTAATCTGGCACCACAGGAAATGAGGATAGATTTTGCGGTCTTGCCGGCAGCCAGCTTATAAAGTTTGTACTGCCGCCCGGCAAAGCTGTTGGGCTTCTTTTTTGCCAGTTCTTCAAACAGCAGATCCACCGGGTTCTGGTATTCCTCGTCGTCCTCCAGCACCTGCATGGTGTTCAGCATTTCCAGCAGGGTGGCGAAATTTTGCTCCTCCACCGGGGCTTCATAATGCAGATAGGCGATCAGAGCGGTGAGCAAAAGACGTTCGCTTTTCTCCCAAAATGGATCGCCGCCGCTGCCTTCACCCTTGGTGTTGGTCATCAGGGTTGTGACCAGCTTCAGAATGTCCTTTTCGCTGTGGACATAGGCGAAGGGGTTGTAGTGCATCGACTTTTTGAAGTTGATGGTGTTCAGAATCCTGACCTTGTAGCTGTTTTTCAGAAGTGCGTTCCCACACTCGACCACGATACTACCTTTGGGCTGCATTTTGTCAAGATAAAAAAACAAGATGCTGCTGCAAATTTAAAAATTGCCAGCTTTCGCTTCTTTTTGGATGATTTTTCGCATTTGAGTATCCAATGTGCTCTTTGCATTCGGATTGAAAAAGATGTTGACGTTGTAAATTGTGTTTTTGACTCGCATGGTCAACATTCCATCCGCAGGGCGATGTTCGGTCAAAGTGATAGTTTCACTCATTCATGCTCCTCCGTTTATAATGTGTGTTCAGTGTCTTTTGGCTGAGACTGTGATTTTTTCTCTTCAAGAGCTGCCTTGCTATCATTCAACTTTTTCAGCACCGATTCCTTTTCCGGGGTCTTGCCGCCCGGTGCGGAAAGCTGCTGCTTATTCAGCACCATGTCGATATACTTGCGGATATTTTTCAGTGCGGAGATATCCGGCTGCAAGGTTTCCAGTTGGGCACGCAGCTCTGCGCTGCCGGATTGCAGCGCAGAAAATTCGGCATCCAATGTCGAAAAATCCACCGCCGTGCTGCCGTTCAGTTTCATCAGAGTGCGGACAGCTTTATTGAAAGCGTCCAATTCCTCTTTGTACTGGCTGGCATAGGCATCTTTCGTCAGCTTGAAGTTCTTCTTTATAAAGATGTCGTGGATGGGCTTCAGCTTGGCATGGATGGCAGCAGCATCCTTGATCTGGGCGATTGCTCGCATCTGGCTCTCGTTCTGCTTCAACTGTCTGCGGAGAGGGGCGGCGGTCTGGCTCAGGTCTTTGATTGCGGCGTTCAAATCCTCGATGGTGTTCAGAGAATGGGCTTTCAGATAGTCCACCGCCCGTTTGACTTCCTCAAAGTCTCGGACAGTGCATTTCAGTTTTGCCTTGCCAGACCAATCGCTGCGCTGCTCGTTGCGGAGGTTGAAGTAGTCCACCAGCAGATCGGACAGCGTGGGCTCCTGCGCCTTTTCCAGAGCGTCCAGAAGAATCTGCTTCTTTTCGGTCAGGTCTGCGATCCAGCGTTGCAGCCCCCGGATGGTGCTGCGGATGGACTGCATCAGGCTGTTGGCTGCTCGAATGTCCCGGTTGAGATTTCCGAGAAAGGTTTCGATTCCTCGCTTTTCCATCTGGTGAGCAGCGGGGCCGAGATGCACAGTCGGTATCTGCTGCACTCCCTGCCGCTCGAATGAGCGGAGGTCAACACGTTCCGGTCGGCCAGCGGCTTCCAGATAGCGGTTAGTGATGGTTTCCCAACCATGCCGCCAAACCTCGGCGTACTTCTGGTCGTTCCAGTCCACCGTGTTTTCCTTATGGCACTTCCAGTTGCCGGATGGGAGTTGGATGCGCTTGCCGTTCTCATCAAGGTCGTAAACCTTGCGGGCTTTCGGGAGCCACTTGCCGCGTTCATCCATTGCCCGGATGGTCAGTAGAATGTGAGCGTGTGGGTTGCCATCGCCCTTGTCGTGAATGGCGAAGTCGGCAATCATGCCCTTGGAAACAAACTGCTCGTTACAAAATTCTTTGAGCATGGGAAGATGCTGGTCTTTTGGAACTTCTCTCGGAAACGCCAGAACGATGCGCCGGGCAAGCTGCGAGTTCCATTGATTCTCCACGGCTTCTACGGCGTTCCAAAGTGTTGCCCGGTCTGCATATCCGGGTGGCGCATGGGGCGGCAGCATGATCTCGGCATGGACGAGTTCTTTCTTCTTGTTGTAGAATTTCGTTTTTTGGTCGTACTCGCTGAACAGCCGTTCGCCGTTCTGGTAAGCGGCCCCGGCAACAGCAGACTGCCCTTGGCTGCGTTTTACGATGGAGATTTTGAAGTGCGGACATGGAATAGGAATCACCTCCTTGTGAGCATTTGAAACGTTCCCTTGTAAAAAATGTGGATTTATGATACTATTATCTTGGATAAGTAAACAGAAAGCTGGTGAGCCGATGTCAGAAAGAAAATCAGAACAAGAACTGGACTTTGAGCAGAAGCACAAGGAAGATTTGCAGCGGATTCGAGAGTTTCGTTTGATTGATGATGATTTTATGGCTGCGGTGTTTGAAGACCACGACTGCGCAGAGTTCTTGCTCCGAATCATCCTGAAGCGGGACGATTTGGTTGTGCGAGAGGTTCATGGACAATACAGCATTAAAAATTTGCAGGGACGTTCGGTTCGGCTGGACATTCTGGCGGTAGACCGAAACAACCGTGCATATAATATTGAAGTCCAGCGCAGTGACCGGGGCGCCAGTGAAAAACGTGCTCGCTACAATAGCAGCTTGCTTGATGCAAATCTGACAGATTCCGGTGAGGAATACGATGCGTTGAATGAAACTTATGTCATCTTTATCACAGAAAACGATATTTTGAGGGCTGGGCTTCCGATTTATCATATTGACCGAACTGTTCAGGAAACCGGAATGATTTTTAATGATCAGGCTCATATCATCTATGTCAACTCGCAGATCAAGGATGAAACGGCGCTTGGTAAATTGATGCATGACTTTTTCTGTACCGATTCCAGCAAAATGTACTATCCCATTTTAGCCAATCGAGTATGGTACTTCAAAGAAAACGAGAAGGGAGTGGCAACTATGTGCAGAGCTATGGAAAAAATGCGGGACGAAACCGCTGCTGAGCAGAACATCAAAACTCTTTTGGTGTCTGTAAAGAACCTGATGAAAAACATGAATCTCAGCCCAGAACAGGCTATGGATGCCATGGGGATTTCTGAGGATGACCGTAAGATGTTACTGCAACGAATTTGATGCTCTTTTGATTGAACTTTATCCCTAAAAATTCAAAAGCCGACTAGGATTTTCCCAGTCGGCTTTTGTACTTTATATCGTGTTCTTCTGCAAAAAGATAGCTGCAAAGCAGCGCAAGGAAAATGCAGTTTTCCTTGGGATGGAATCGGGCTGGCGCACAAACGCCAGCTTCGATTTCATCGAGCCGTCTGCAAGACCGCAATTTCACCGGAACGGTGTATAATTGCGCCCTTTATTCTAAAGGGTTTTGGACGTTGCTGCGTTCGTGAACGTTATGCACCATCTTTGCAAGTGCCAGCACGACTTCCGGTTGACGGAATGAGATTTTCAGCAGTTCCATCACCTGATCGTCGGTCAACTCTCCCGGACAGACCAAAAAGCTTTCCAGCATTCCGGCACGGGTGCAGAGACGATGTACACGCTCTCTCCGGTTTAGCTCCGACATCCTGCGTTCAAGGATTTTCTCCCGGTGCTGGCAAGAGCGCAGCTTTTGCTCTGCTTTGGCTTTTTCATTGCGGAGGTAGGCAAGGTCGGTTTGGGGTTGGGTCAATGGCATCACGCTCCTTTTTCAAAAACTTTTATTCGTTTACAAACATTTTATAATTCATATTTACCGCCTTGTATTCTTTGAGATAACGAATATAATACGTCTAGGAGAATAGATAAATAATTGAAAAATGATTGCTATATTTGCTGTTAGGAGGTGGGCATAATGAATGCAAAGATACTGATTGCTGATGATGAAAGCGATATTGTTTCTATGCTCGGTAACTTTTTTGAAAGCAAGGGCTTTCGTGTCCTGCCCGCTTTCAATGGTGCAGAAGCACTAAAGCAAGTGGAAAAACAACCGGATATTATTTTGCTTGACATCAATATGCCCGGAACAGACGGGTTAGAAGTTTGCAAGCGTATCCGTGATCACATATCCTGCCCGATCCTTTTTCTGACTGCCAGAATCGAAGATACAGATAAGGTAAAAGGCTTTGCTGTTGGCGGTGATGATTATATTGTAAAGCCCTTTTCCCTCGTAGAGCTTGATGCGCGGGTACGCGCTCACCTGCGCCGGGAAGCACGACATAATTTTGAAGCGCAGATCAAGTTCGTCGGTGATCTGACGATTGACTATTCAGAGCGTTGCCTGTTCTTTAACGGTAAGCGTGTGGGGCTTGCCAAAAAGGAATTTGATATTGTGGAACTGCTTTCTCAAAATCCGGGCCAAGTCTTTGATAAAGAGAGAATTTATGAACACATTTGGGGCTATGACAGCGAGGGGGACAGCAGTGTTGTAGCAGAGCATATCCGCAGAATACGGTCCAAAATCGCGGCATACACCGACCGCATGTATATTGAAACGGTTTGGGGGTGTGGATACAAATGGGTCAAGTAAATTGCCGCAAGCACTATTTATCTCTCCGAAAAAGCCTTGTTCTCTATGTAATTGCCTTTGTTGTACTCGCAGTCTTTCTATCCGTAACAACTTTTTCAATCTGTGATGGTGCTGCCGAGGATATCAGTGCATCTTATCCTCCGTCCGGCGAAAAATATTATTTGACGAATGAGCAGGGAGAACAGTTGGGCAACGGCGCTTACATCGGGACAGTGCCCGTCCCGATGTCTAAAGAGGACGAGTGTACCATTGCGCTACTGGAGAAACTTCCCATTGTTGCAACTCCTATCTATTCTGCATTCTGTATTATCGCTGCTGCGCTGCTATTTTACAGAAACAGGCTGAAAAAGCCGCTTGTGGAACTGCGGACTGCTTCTGAAAAAATAGCGAACAACGACTTGGACTTTTCAATCGACTATGATAACAACGATGAATTGGGGCAGCTTTGCGCGTCCTTTGAAATCATGCGGACAACCCTTGCGGACAATTTCTCTAAAATGTGGCGGCAAGTTGAAGAACGAAAAGCACTCAACGCCGCTTTTGCTCACGATTTGCGTACCCCTCTGACAGTACTAAAAGGCTATAACGAAATGCTACAAGCCAGCGACAATTCCCAAACGAGGGAAACCGCCGCCACAATGGGAAAACATATTTCCCGTATGGAAAACTATGTAAGCAGTATGAGCAATCTTAGGCGTATGGAAGATACTCAGCCAGAGTACAAGTTGATTGGCTTGCAACCATTGGTATCATCTTTGTATGACAGCGCAAAAATCGTTTGCGCGAAAAATGCAAAAGAGTTGATTTTACAAAATCATATACCCAATTCACAGTTGCCCCTTGACAGCGCATTTGTTTCACAGGTCAGCAATAACCTGCTTGCCAACGCGGTTCGATATGCCCAGACTACGGTAACAATATCTTTCGCCTTGCATGACAACGGCTTGTTGCTTTCCGTATCAGACGATGGGAAGGGTTTTGACAAAAGCAGTCTGCAAAAAGCAACCAGCCCATATTACACAGAGGAAAATAACCATTCCGAGCATTTTGGACTTGGTCTATATATTTGCAAGCTGCTTTGTGAACACCACAACGGCTATTTGAAGATTGAAAATACTGCAACTGGAGCAAATGTATCCGCCTACTTCAAATCTCCTGCCTTGTAGATAAAAAGTAGATATTTCCCCGCTATACTCTCCATGAAAACACATGGAGAGTATTTTATTGCTCCCTATGGAGAAAGGGGCTTTTTATGGAATTAAAAACGATTGGGCTGACAAAAAAGTTCGGCTCCAAAACCGCCGTAGATAATTTGAATATTACCCTGACCAATGGTGTCTACGGCTTGCTGGGCGCAAACGGCGCAGGAAAAACAACGCTTATGCGGCTGCTCTGCAATATCCAAACGCCTACTTCCGGAAAAATCATGCTGAATGGCAGGAGCATTGTTGAACTGGGTGAGAAGTATCGAAACCTCTTAGGTTATTTGCCGCAGCACTTCGGATATTACCCCGATTTTTCAGCGTATGACTTTCTGCTTTACATTTCTGCCCTAAAAGGCTTGGACGAGAAGGCAGCGCGGAAGAAGGCAAAAGAACTGCTGGAAGCAGTAGACTTATCGAGGGAAAGTAAGCACAAAATCAAAACCTTTTCCGGGGGCATGAAACAGCGTTTAGGGATTGCACAAGCCATGCTCAATGACCCCTGCATTTTGATTTTAGACGAGCCAACGGCAGGGCTTGACCCGAAAGAACGCGTCCGTTTCCGCAATTTGATCAGCGCCTTTTCCAAAGACCGCATTGTGATCCTGTCTACGCATATTGTTTCCGATGTGGAGTTTATTGCGGAGGAAATCATCATGATGAAATCCGGGCAACTCATTCACTTTGGAAATCCGCAGGAGATCACTTCTGAAATCGACGGTCAAGTGTGGGAATGTACGGTTCCGACTGCCTATGCGGAAAAATATGCGGCTGCCTACAACACAAGCAACTTGCGAAACACCAGCGAAAACCAGACGATTTTACGAATCATTGGAGATCGTCCGCCGATGGAAAACGCAGTAAGGGTGCAGCCTACTTTGGAAGATCTGTACCTGTTCTATTTCAAAGGGGGCTGTGAAGAATGAAAAAACTGATTCTTTTTGAACTGCGGAAAGTGTTTTCAAAGCGTTTGGCGCTCATCGCTCTAATTGGAATTATCCTGTTCTCTGCCTTGCTATCCTTTTCCACCTTTCAAAACAAATATGCGTTTGACCCAAATATCGGTGAAGGTACTGGCAAAACAGCAGTAGAAATCGACAAGGAAATTGCAGCGAAATATGAAGGAATCCTGACAGACGAAAAGGTGCAGCAAATGATGTCTGATTTTGCACCGACATCAGATTTACATGGCTTGAGTGCAATCTATGTTTATCAAAACGCCATGCAATCGGCAGCCTTTTCACGGTTTTCTGATAAAGAGGGAAATTGGAACGGATTAAGTATTTCTGATGTGTTTGGCAATGAAGAAATCAAAATTGGCTATGTAGATGGTTGGCTTTCAACAAGTAAAAACATGGTGCGGTTTTTTATCGCCCTTGCTCTTGCGGTTATCATCATGCTTGCTCCGATTTTCTCCGGCGAGTATGAAGGCGTTGACAATATCATATTGACAAGCAAATACGGCAAAACCAAATGCGCTACTGCAAAGGTAGCAGCAGGCATTCTTACCGCCATTCTCACTACTGCGCTGGTTGCGGCTTTTAACTTGCTTCTTGCTCTTATCTTTTACGGAACGGAAGGGCTAGATTGTAGTATTCTATTCGCTCCCAGCGACTATGTAGAAGGGTTTATTCCTTTCAATATCACTTGTGGAACATTACTCAAATATCAAATCCTGTTGGCCTTTACCTGTACCCTCAGCGTTACTGGAATTACACTGTTCCTATCTGCAATCAGTAAAAATCAGATTGTAGCTTTGGTTGCGGCGATAGCAATTTTTCTGTTCCCAGTTTTGCTGCCAATCACAGAAGCAAATCCGTTGTTCCGATTGGTTGGACTTCTTCCTATCTATCATGCACTGGCTATTTCGCTCCTGTCGGTGGAACAAATGAGTAACGGTATGCTGTATGCGATATGGGCAATCCCGGCAGCACTACTCTTTTTGGGAGTTGGTGCAGGTATCTCTCGCCGTGTATTTGCCAAGCACCAAGTTTCATAAATATGGAATGATCTACCGGACGACGGCAAAAGAAAAAAGCCGTCGTATAGCAGACATATCCGCACGCCCATTTTGAAGCGGCGGCTCAATTTTCAGAGCCGCCGCTTCTTTGTGTTTACACAAACCAATGATGACTTGCAGGGATACGGTAGCCGATTGGAGATTATTTTACCATAGCAGATCGGTGCCCCGCACGGGCTGGATAGCCAGTGCGGCACCCCTGACCTGATACGTTACCCCGCCAGCTTCGCCCCTTGCCTTCCGCTGGCACACCTCCGGGTGCTGCGTAGCAAGGTCTTCAAGCTGTTTCTGCAGGTCAGGATTCAGCGTGAACACGCTGTAAGTCCTGTCCTCGCTGGCGTAGATCATGGTTTCCAGCTTACACATTGTCAGTGGGTTCGTCATCTTCGGTTTCCTCAAACATCTCAGATCCCCAATCCTCATCGTTCTCAATGTCCTGCGCCAGCTTCTGCATCCCAGCATAGCACTCCATCTCGGAACGGACGAAGTAGAACATCTGGTCGTACCATCGTTCCAAATGCAGCGATTCGTCCTCCAGCTTGCGGACAAAGTCGAACACCAGCCGGTTCAGATCGGGGTCAACCGTCAGGCCAGCAACCTCATACAGCCGCTTGCGGGTCAGTGCCAGATTGGGGTTGCCGTAGGCATAGAGCAGCTTCTTTTCGTCAAAGGTCAGTTTCATAGGCGTGTACCTCCGTATCAAAAAAGGGTCTGCCATGTGCAGACCCGATGTAACGAAAAGACCGCCTTGCAGTTGTGCAGGGCGGTCAGAGATGCGATATTGTATCAGACAAAAATCAGCTCAGACTTGATGATTTCCTCGGCACGGCTGCGGATGCTGTTCATCCGGCGCACCCATTCCAGTTGATCGGCGGCTTTCAGGGCTTCGGTCACGCCCTCGGCTTCCTGCATCTGCCGAATGATAAGGGCAAACTGCTCGTCTGCCTGTTCGTCCAGAGTGTCAAGGTAGCCGCCCAGTTCGCCGGACAGGACAAGCTGGTTGTACCGGACAGGATGGTGTTCTTCCAGATATTTCTTATGTAAGCGGCCCCACCGCCCGGTGGGGTGCTGCTCTGCCGGGGCTGCTACGGTCAGGTTCGGCAGATAGTGGTCGTTGACAAGGGTGTAGTCCAGACCGTTGGCGTTGTCATGGGTGGATTTTTCAAGTTCGATCATGCGGATTCTCCTTTCAGTTCATCGGTTGGTTCAAATTGAAGTGCGGCTTTATCGGCAAGCTCTTGTTGAGCCAGCTTTTTCTTTTGGGCATATTGGCGGCAGCGTTCCCGGTTTTTCTGCAAGAGTGCTTCGTATTCGGCTGCTGCCTGTGGATCGGTTTTAGCTGCTTCACGCAGAGCAGCACGTTTCTTTTTGCGGTTTTCCCCGGCAGTTTTCTGATAGTTCTTACGCTTGGCAAGTTGCTGTTCTGTAAGGTTTTTCTTGTCACTACGGCTGATTTCAATTTGACTGGGAAACGTATCACCGATAAAATTGAAGTAGATGTCGATTTGCTGCTGACGGCAGATCGTCCGTCCGCCGGATGCCGAATGAATGACAACCTTTTCAACCAGTTCGTACAGCATATCATCGGTCAAAACTTTACAGTCTTTATATTTTCGAATCAGTTTGACAAAGCGTTTCAGGTCAACCTTCGTTGTTTCAACGTTGTCCAGCTCTTTCTTCAACTCGGCAATGCGAGCTTCACAAACAGTTTGTTCCTCATCATATTGCGCTATCAACCGCTGATACTGTCGTTCCGGGATTTTCCCCAAAACGCTGTTTTCATACAGGCTCCGAATCAAAGCGTCCAACTCGTCTATTCTTTTTTGAACTGAAAGCAGTTCTTTCTTACTCTCGGAGGATGCGTGCGTGTTTTGGTTTTCCCATGCGGCTTGAAGCTGCTCGGCAAACTCATCCTCGTTTTCAATAATTTCTTTTGTCATCGCTTTGATTGCATTCAGAATGGCGGCTTCAATGGTCGAGGTCTTGATAAAATGGGATGTGCAGGAGACGTACATATTACGGTATTTGCTGCACTGCCATGAAGAATCCGAATCGTACACTACATTAGAATCCCGATGTTTGGATTCTGGGCTGGAAAAGCTCATCCGGGAGCCGCAGTCAGCACAGAAAACCATACCCGACAGCCGATGTGTATATGTCCCATCCGGCAGTCTTTTCGGGCAACGTTTCCGAAGACGTTGTGCCTTATCCCATGTTTCTTGGTCGATGATAGCTTCATGAGTGTTTTTGAATACGATTCTTTCTTCCGGGGTTGCAGCGCGGCGCTTTTTTAGCTTGAAGTTTTCACGAATACTTTTGCACAGCACCGTATGCCCAAGATACTCCTGACGGTCAAGAATATAGGTCAAGGTGGTCGTATTCCATCGATAGGGGTCGTGGTACGAATGGTTTCGGGCAGCTTCGGGATGATGCCGCTCTTCGTATGCAGACGGAATCAGCACTTTTTCGTCCGAAAGCGTCTGACCGATTTGCGCAAGACTGGCACCGCTGGCTGCCATATCGAAGATCCTGCGGACAACGGCAGCGGCCTCCGCATCTATATGAAGGGTTTGCTTATCACCGGGAATCCGCTTATAACCGTAGGGAATACTGCCGCTGCACCGTTTGCCATCCTGCATCCGCGATTTGAAAACGGCACGGATTTTATTGCTGGTATCCTTGGCGTACCACTCGTTCATGATGTTCAGGAACGGAGTAAAGTCATTGTCCGTGGGATTGGCACTGTCAACATTGTTGTTGATAGCGATGAACCGAACACCCTTGGAAGGAAACTGAATTTCTGTGTAAAATCCAACTTCCAGATAATTGCGTCCGAAACGGCTCATGTCCTTTACAATGACAGTTGCAATGTGCCCGGCTTCAATTTCGGCAATCATGGACTGGAAGCCGGGACGATTGAAATTCGTTCCGCTGTATCCATCGTCCGTAAAATGCTGGATGTTGTTAAAGCCACTTTTGCGGGCGTAGTCTTCCAGATACTTTTTCTGGTTCAGGATGCTGTTGGATTCACCCTGTAGTTCGTCATCTCTGGAAAGTCTTTCGTACAATGCCGTGATTTTTCCTTGGTTGGATTTTGCCATAGTTTCACCTTCTTTATTTTTAGTGGGGTTGCTCGATATGTAACAAAGATACGATATTTTTACTCTCTTGTAAACGCATCTTTGCTTTATCCTTATTCATTATAGCCCTTCGGATCGGTGACCACATAGGAACTGTGACATTGTAAAAGGTTGGGCTTGAGCCAAAACCGGGTCTTGCCACTGCCGGAGCCGCCGACCACCAGCACGTTTTTGTTTCGTGCATTTTTGGGGTCAGGTGGACGGTTGCTCATCATTAGGCGTTCCGTTTTGGTCAGTATGATGTTATCCTCAAATTTCGGAGCCATGAACGGCGCAATATCTGCCGGAGTACCCCACCGGGCAGAGCCGTACTCCATACCGTGCCGGTACTTCTTGGCGTTTTTACCACGCAGATAGACCGCCAGCCGTAACCCTGCGCCGTAGCACAAGCCCACCAGCAGATCCAGAGGGTGCAGGCTGGGCAGAGGATTCGCAAATGCCAGCGGGAAAGTTCCCATCATAGACATGATGTGTTCGCCCAACTCTTTGCCCTCGGCAAGCCGCCATGCTTCACCAAAGTTCGTTGCCGCCAGTCCTAACAGGAGATAGGGCAGATACAGTGCCAGCAGCTTTGTCAGCTTTTTCGTGGTCACAGTCCACGCTCCTGTTCCTTATGCCGGACTTTGCCGGGGAGTTCTGCCGCCGCCTGCACCAGTTCATGCAGTTTTGCCAGCACCGAGGGGCGTTTGTCCTTGTTCAGCAGGGATGCCGAATACTCCTTGAACGCCGATTGGAAGGCTTCTGCGTCCGGGGCTTTGAAAAAGACCAGATACCGGGGCGGAACCTCGGAGGTGTCCTTGCGGATGGCATAGTCGATGCCGTACTTTTTGGCATAGCGTTCCAGCCCACGAATGCCGGTCTTGCTGATCTCCACGCTGGACACGCCCCGGTTCTGCCGCAACAGGGTGCGGACGCTCTGCTTGCCTTGGGATGCTTTGGACTGGTACAGCCGAAACGCCGCCTTTACCGCCCGGAGGACAGTCCGAGCAGACAATTTCGTGGTGGAGATCATCAGGTTGAAGGATTTCTGTTCGATTTCTTCCTGCACTGCCATCACCTCCCATGCAGCAGGGTGATTTTAATCCTCCTGCCCGGCATGGGCGGCGTTCAACAGAGCCGCCACGAAGAAGCCGAAAAAGGCACCTGCTTCAAAAAATGCGAAACCGATAAAAAAGTTCAGCATGGCACACCTCAGTCGATGCAGATGCAGGGCAGCTTCTGGTCATCAGTCATCAGGGTGATGCTATGGCTTGCCAGATACTTCTGAAACAGGTAGACCTCATCGATGGTTAGGGAGATGACCTCGCCGTCCATGTTGGTGCGGACCAGAATCACCGGGCCGGTCAGGTAGTGCTTGCCGCCCATTTTCAGCACCTGCGCCGGGTTGTAGCAGAGCAGCAGCGAGGTGTCAGGAAGGTTCAGACAGGCATCATCCTCGTCAAAGCAGGGCAGGATGTCGGGAGCCTCGTCCAGCGTGATGACGGTCAGCTCCATGTCCGGGGCAATGGCTGCGAGGTAGACCTCGCCGTCCCGATTTGCCGCCAGTGCAGCGCAGATACGCACGTCAATGGTAATCTCCTCGGAGCGGATGGTACGGGTAGCGTTGTTTTTCATAGGCGTTTCTCCTTTTGATTGCAAAAGAAAAAGACCCCATCGGGTCTTTCGTTACAGTGAAATCAGCGTTCGTTCTGTCGCTGTTGTTTGCGCTGCCATTGTTCCAGCAGCTTGATGATGGTGTCCTCCATCTGTTTCGGGGTGTAGCTGCGGGGAAAGTATTTCCGCAGAGTGTCATTTTTGATGACCACCTTGTCCAGCTCGTCCTTTTTCTCTTCTCCCATGACAGCAAAAGCAACGTCATACGAGAAGTGCCCTTCCTGCGCCAGCTTTTTGAGTCGTTGCGCTTGGGAAAGGGACGGTGCATTTTGGGTGTCGTTCATCGCCTCTATAAAATCCCGCTGTTGGCTTTCGTCCAGATAGGACAACTCCACAGCGGGATTGAAGGCAATTTTCTTTTCGTCTACCATGTCCAGCAGTTCGGGGATAAGGTTGGTCAGGCGGATGAACCGCTGGACGGTTTTATATCCCTCGCCAGCATCTTCCGCAACCCGTTCAATGGACAGCTTCGACTTCTGGACAATTTGTCCAGAAGTTAAATCTGACCTAGCACCTTGATTTTTTATTGCTTCCAGCTTCATTTTGTAGGCAAAAGCCCTTTCACTGGGCAGAATGATTTCACGCTGGAGATTGCTGTCTACCATGAGCAAAACAGCGGCATCATCATCCATGTTGCGGACAATGACCGGCAGGGTTTCCAGCCCGGCAAGCTGTGCAGCGTGCTGACGGCGGTGCCCGGAGATGATCTCATAGCCCCCTTCCGGGCGAGGGCGGGCAATCAGCGGAGACAGCACGCCGTACTGTTCCACGCTTTCCACCGTGCGCTGCATGGATTCATCATCCAAAACCTTAAAGGGGTGGTTCTTGAAAGGGAACAGCTCTCCAATGGGAATCTGTTGCACCTGTTCCCTCTGTTGCTCCTGTCGGGATTCTTCCGTGGAGAAAATGTCATCTGCCCCTTTCAGCGACACGTTTAAGCTGCCTTTCGGCATTCGCCATCACCTCCCTTGTCAGAAATTTATAGGCTTCTGCCACCTTGCCTTTGGGGTCGTGCTGGAAAATGCTTTTGCCAACGGCACTGATCTCCGCAGCACGGACAGATCGGGGAATGGTCTGGTCGAACACTTTGATCTTGCTGCCGTAGGCACCTCGAATCAAATTGTCGATCTGCTGTCCATAGTTGGTGTGGCTGTCGGTCATGGTCAGCAGAATGCCCTCAATTTTCAATTTCGGGTTGATCTGCCGCCGGACCTTCTGCACGGTCTGCAAAAGCTGTTCCAAGCCCTTCGCAGACAGGTACTGCGCCTGCACCGGAATCAGGGTGGTGTCCGCCGCTGCCAAGGCATTGATGGTCAGCATCCCAAGGGAAGGAGTGCAGTCCAGCAGAATGAAATCGTATTCATGCTTTACCCCTTCCAGCACCTGTTTCAGTATCTTTTCCCGGTTCATGCAGTTGACGAGGGAAACTTCCAGCCCTGCCAGCTCGATGTTTGCCGGAATCAAGTCAACGCCTTCTGCATGGTGCAGAACGCCCTCGCCGGGCTGGATGGGCTGATCGTTCATGACTTTTGCCATCAAGGTAGAAAGGGTGGTAGGCAGTTCATCGGGCTGCTGCCAGCCCATGCTGATGGTCAAGCTGCCCTGCGGGTCAGCGTCCACCAACAGAACTTTCTTGCCCTCCATCGCCAGCCCGATACCCAGATTTTCACAGGTGGTGGTCTTGCCGGTGCCGCCTTTCTGGTTGACGATAGCGATTGTGGTACATTTCTTTGCGATAAAATCACCCCCTCGGCGAATCATGCGCAAAGTCATGGTTCATTTGATTTTGATAGGTTAGCTGCATCGTGGTCGGTGCGTTGTACAGAGAAGCGAGCAGGTATTGTTTCATGTTACGAATCGGGCTGCTGTTCTCTGCAAGGCACTTGAGCACAAAACGGATATGGTCGGCGTTCAGCTTCATAAACCGGCTGCGTACCACCTCGGCGGGCTTATCGTCCCCGGCAATGTGTAGCAGCTTGCGGTTGGTGGCACAGGTATCCACCAGCAAATCTACAATCTGATAGATGGTGTCCTCATCGTCCGGGCAAAGACGGAGTAGAAGTTCTACCTCCAAAGACTGAGAAAAGTACTCTTTCAGTTGTTCGCGTTTGCTCATCTCATCTGCTTCTTCTGAATAGAAAGGATACGTTTCACTCTTTTCAGTATTATTTTCATCAGTCTTATTACATCGTGATTTTGCAGGGTCTTGACTTGCGCTTTTGAAGCCTCCAGAATCGTGAAAATCACGATTCTGGAATATTGATTTTGACGATTCTGCTGAAAAGTTCTTCACATACACCAAACTTGGCTTTCCCAGACCTCTGCGTTTTCGTTCAATCAAACCAAACTTTTCAAGTTCCCGGAGCAACTTGGTTGCTTTGTTGTCTGCGCAACACAACGCCCTCTTGACATCCTCAATGGTGAAGATGATGAACACCCGGCCCTGCTCGTCCAGCCAGCCATTTTTGACGGAAAGGCTCATGCGGTCAAGCAGGATGCCGTACAGTGTTTTGGCATCGGTTGACAAAGTCTGGAACTGTGGCTTCTGAAACAGTGCTTTGGGGATACGGTAGAAAGCGAAAAGCTCTCCGGCTTGTCCATAGAAGTAATCAAGGGTCATGTGGCTTTTTCAACGTTTTGCTCCAGCTTGTGTTCAAAAAATCGACCGCCTTTCGTTTGAAAATAAAAAGCGCACTCTTTTCTTATTGAAAAGTAGTGCGCTATGTAATATAATGGCTGTATAATTTAGCTATCCAAAAGATAGTCGATGAGATATTCTTTCGGAATCATGAAAGATCGTCCGACTTTCAGGCAGCGAATTCTATGTTGATGGATTCTTCTGATGATGGCAGTCTGGCTTTTGAAACCGAGTAAAGTTGTTGCTTCTTCGACAGACAGCACATCAGGATAGTTCACAAATAATTTTTCATAATACTCTTTTGCTTGATTTTGATTCATTATCCTTGACTTTCCTTTCGTTTTGTGCCTAAGTAGGGGAGTGTTTTGCCCTGCATCCCTCCTGAACATCCCTCCAATTTCCATTTGGGCGGTCCAAATCGAAAAAACGGAGTAGAGGAAAAACACATCGAAAAATCGTGGATATTTCAAATTATTATTCGTTGAGGCGTGAATTTTGCCTTTGCACAGTGGGAACCAGATATCACTAGATATCACTGGATGACACCAGATGGAAGATGAGGATAAAAACTCAAAATCCCTTGTGCTAATAACACGTGTGGGTTCGACCCCCACCACCGGTATTAAAAAGCGGCTTAGAATCGTAAGATTTTAGGCTGCTTTTCTTTTTTATCCCCCGCATCCGGCTCATTTTCACACTTTTGTCTCCTCCGGGAAGATCCTGACGATGGCATTGGCAGAAGATACCTTAGGTTATGATTTCCACTCGTGACTTCATCATTTTCAACCAGTCCGTGATGAAGTCGGTGAA
>ERZ1027095.171-NODE-171-length-23998-cov-9.337802_pt1 | contig 23998 bp, 20 predicted proteins | sample MGYA00519409_ERZ1027095 | MGnify/ENA primary metagenome ERZ1027095 (study PRJEB26926, sample SAMN06164650) | human gut metagenome | biome: ENVO:00009003; feature: ENVO:2100002; material: ENVO:00002003 | host: Homo sapiens | place: USA | collected 2012 ... | reverse complement strand
GTGTTTTGTGTTATGGTTGAAAAGGAGTAAGGAGGTTTTCTATGAGTAAAGTTACAGTAAAAAAGACGGCAGAGGCCTATTTCTGGATCACCTTTGGATCCATTTTGTATGCCGTTGGCTTTGACTGGTTCTTCTTTGAAAACGGCAAGGTGGCCCGGGTGGCCCTGTCGGCCTATCAGACCCAGACCCGCCGCAAGAAGCTCACGGGCGCTTACTCCGACAAGTCCCCCCTGGCGGCGGCCTGCCTGCTGCTGAGCGTTTCGGTCTACCCGGCCACGGCGGCTACCAGCATGTCCAGCCTGCAGAACAAGCTGGATAAGCTCTCCCAGTCCATTGTACAGCACAAAAAGGAACTGTCCAATGCAAAAAAGAAGGAGCAGGCCGCCAAGGCGCTGGAATCGGAGCTGAAGGAAAAGGTCACGGTGGTCCAGAGCCAGATCAGCGTGCTGAAGGGCCAGATCGCCGAGGTGCAGAACAGCATCGGCCTGAAGGAACAGGAGATCGCCGCCAAGGAGCAGCAGATCACCGAAAAAGAAGCGGAGATCGCCGACCAGTGGGGGGATTTCAAGCAGCACATGGCCGCCATGCAGGAGCTGCGGGACGGCGGCAGCGTTGCCATGCTGTCCGCGGTGAACGACCTGTATGAGCTGCTGACCTTCAACGAGGTCATGCAGGACATCTCCATCAAGGACACCGAGATCCTGGACAACATGAAGAACGCCAAGGAAGCGCTGGAAAGCGATAAGCTGACGCTGGAATCCCAGCGCAGCGAGCTGCAAAGCAAAAAGGCAGATCTGGATGCCCAGAACAGCCAGATGCGTGCCAAGCAGAACGAGCTTAACTCCAGCGTGGCCGCCGCCCAGATGAGCGCTGCCGAGGCACAGCAGGCCCAGAAGGACGCGCAGGCCGCCATTGAATCGGACGAGATGAACTATGAGGCCGTCAAGAAGCAGATCCAGAAGATGATCGCCGCGGCCGCTGCCTCCAAGCCCACCCTGAGCTTTACCGGCTTCATCTGCCCGCTCAAGAGTTATAGCCGCATTTCCAGTGAGTACGGCTGGCGCAAGAACCCGGTGTCCGGCGTGAACAAGCTGCATGCCGGCATCGACCTGGCTGCCGGCGGCGGCACCCCCATCTACGCAGCCGCCAGCGGCTATGTGCAGGTGGCGGGCTGGTCCAGCGGCGGCTACGGCAACTATGTCATCATCTACCACGGCAAAATGTCCGATGGCAACCAGTACAGCACCCTGTACGGCCACATGCGGTCGGTCGCCACCTCGGCGGGCAAGTATGTCCAGCAGGGCGAGATCATCGGTTATGTGGGCAGCACGGGCAACTCTACCGGCAACCACCTCCATCTGGAGGTCTGGAAGGGCGGCTCCAAGGCCAATGCCGTCAACCCCCGTGGTTATATCCCCATGAAATAATCTGCATTGTATCAAAGGAGGCCGTCAGGGCTTATGAAGGAAGAAAAACGCAAGCGCATCCTGCGCGTGGGCTGTCTGATCCTGGCAGGGATCTTTGCACTTTCCATGCTGGGCAGCGTGATTATGATGCTGCTGGTCTGACAGAGGAGGGAAGAAGATGAACCGTAAGATATCGGTCGGCATGGCGGTCAGCATCGTCATCCTGGCTATGACCGTTACCTTTTCCATCACCATGCTGGTGGCGATGCGCCTGTTTGACAGCACCGTTTCCAGCGTGAAGGAAAAGGAAAGCATGTACAACAAGATCGCTGAGGTGGACCGCTATGTCCGCAGCAACGATTACTATCCCATCGATGAGACCACCCTCTACGACCGCCTGACGGCTGGCTACCTGCTGGGCACCGGCGACAAGTACGCCCGCTATTTCAGCGCCACCGCCTATACGGAGCTGATGAATACCCAGAACGGCACCCTGATCGGCATTGGCGTAGAGCTGGCTGTGGATCAGTCCGGCTATGCCAAGGTCATCAAGGTCTACGATGAATCCCCTGCCAAGGAGGCCGGCATTCAGGTCGGCAACTACATCACCGCTGTGGACGGCACCGATGTCAAGAGCATGAGCAGCGTGGATGCCATCCAGACCCGCCTGCGCGGCGAGAGCGGCACCACCGTCAATGTGACCTGGCTGGACAGTGAGGCCTCCGAGCATACCGCTGACCTGACCCACTCCGGCTACAGTTCCACCACCGTGGATTACCAGATGGTGCAGGGCAATGTGGGCTACATCCGAATCCGCCAGTTTGATTCCACCACCCCCAGCGAGCTGGATTACGCCATCCGCAGCCTGAGCGCCAACGGCGCGGGCAGCCTGGTGTTTGATCTGCGCGATAACGGCGGCGGCCTGCTGGACGATGCCATCCAGTGCATCGACCTGATCGCCCCGGAGGGCACGCTGGCCTTTGCTGAGGACAAGAACGGCACCCAGACCCTGCTGGGCACCAGCACCAGCGAATCCCAGATCGACCTGCCCGTTGTCTGCCTGGTCAACGGCAGCACCGCCAGCGCTGCGGAGCTCTTTGCCAGCAGCCTGCGCACCCTGAATGGTGCCCGTCTGGTGGGCACCACCACCCAGGGCAAGGGCACCATCCAGAGCAGCCCCCAGCGCCTGTCCGATGGCAGTGCTGTGGTGGTCACCGTGGCAAAGCTGGTCTGCGGCGACGGCAGCTGCTTTGACGGCACCGGCCTGACCGTAGATGTGGAGCGCCCCCTGACTGCGGACGAGCAGATCGCATACTATGATTACACTGTGGAGAACGATCCCCAGATCCAGCGTGCCGTGAGCACTGCCCAGCAGATGAGCGGCACCACCACCGTGAGCGGTGTCAACGAGGCGGCCTCCAGTGAAGCTGCCGACAGCGCCGCCGCCGAGAGCGTGGCGGAAGGGGACGCTGAGGCTGCATCTGCCGGGAGCACCCCGGCAGAGACCGCGCCCGCCGAAAGTGAAGCGGCAGGGGAGAGCACTGCATCCAGTAGTCAAGAATAAGAGAACAACCCTCTCCGTCAGCGCTGACGCGCTGCCACCTCTCCCGAAGGGCGAGGTCTTGGCAATTCATGCAAAGTTTGCGGTTTTGTCAAAAGCTCCCCCTTTGGGGGGCTGGCGAGCGAAGCGAGACTGAGAGGGTTATTTTGGAAAAGAAAGGATAGAGCCATGCCCGAACTGACCGACCTGTCTTATGTGCGCGCCCTGTGCGAAAAATATGATTTTGCCCTTTCCAAGGGCTTTGGCCAGAACTTCATCGTCAACCCCGGTCTTCCCCCCAAGATCGTGGATGCCAGCGGCGTGGACAAGCGCTACGGCGTTCTCGAGATCGGCCCCGGCATCGGCGTGCTGACCCGGGAGCTGGCAAAGCGGGCAGCAAAGGTGGTCTCCATCGAGGTGGACGAACGCCTGCCGCCCCTGCTGGCCGAGACAATGGCCGGTGTGGACAATTTCAAGCTGGTATTGCAGGATGTGCTCAAGGTGGACCTGAAAGCCCTGATCGCGCAGGAGTTTCCCGGGATGCCGGTGGCGGTCTGCGCCAACCTGCCCTACTATATTACAAGCCCCATTGTGATGAAACTGCTGGGCGACCGCCTGCCCATCGAGAGCCTGACCGTGATGGTGCAGAAGGAAGCTGCCGATCGTCTGGCCGCTGCCCCGGGTACCCGGGCCTCCAGCGCCATCAGCTGTGCGGTGAGCTATTACGCGACCTCTAAGATGATGTTCACCGCCGCCCCGGGCAGCTTTTACCCGGCCCCCAAGGTGACCAGCGCTGTGGTGCGGATGGAGATCCGCCCCACCCCCGCCGTGCAGGTGGAGGACGAGGAGGGCTACTTTGCCCTTGTCCGCGCGGCCTTTGGCCAGCGGCGCAAAACTGCCGCCAATGCCATTGCCAGCGGCCTGGGGATGCCCAAGGATGCCGTGACCGCTGCCATTGAAGCCGCCGGCTTCGATGCCCGCATCCGTCCTGAGGCCCTGACGCTGGAGGATTTTGCAAAGATCCAGAACGCTCTGGCCCGGTGACTTGTTTTAATAATTCGGTTTTCCAAAAGCAGGGGCTCTTCGCAAAGCGTGGAGCGCCTGCTCTTTTAGAATATAAAGCAAAAATACAGTGTCTTTTTGACGAGAACAATTCCGGTTGTTTTGTCTGTGGCATTGTTTGTTAAATTTCCTGCACGCTTTACCATGCAAAAGCAAATATATTTCATCGTTTTTGTGCGGCAGACTTTGCTTTTTGAAGAAAAAGCTGTGTGTGCTCCATTGACATCTTTTTATTTCAATGGTACAATATATGACGTGTTAAGGTTTTGCGGGAGGAGCACAGGTGCAGACAGAGGGGTCTGTTTCTGCGCTCTTTTGTATTCCCTGGCAATACAGGATTCAAAAAACCTCCGCAGAATAGTGGGAAAACAGCAGGACATCCCGCCCTGCACCATGCACTGAAGCACGGAATTATTATAGGGAGGAAAACACAATGAACAACAACTACGAGTCTCATGCAATCAGCCGCCGCAGCTTTCTGAAGGCTTCCGGTGTCGTTGGTGCCGCCGGCATTCTGGCCGCCTGCGGCGGCAACTCTGGCAGCAGCTCCACCGCTGCTTCCTCTGGTGCTACCAGCGCTCCCAACACCACCGGCGCTACCCCGCTGAAGGAGTTCATCTCCTGGGAGGCCACCAACCGTGAGCTGGAGAGCTGGAACATGCTGTACAGCCAGATGGCTTCCGACATGAATGTCACCACCAACCTGTGGGAAGGCCTGCTGAGCTTTGACTGCTACGGCAAGGCTGTGCCTTCCGTGGCCAAGGAGTGGAGCCACAATGAGGACTCTTCCGTTTGGACCTTCAACCTCCGTGACGATGTGGACTGGGTGGATGTCAACGGCGAAGTCAAGGCTCACCTGACCAGCAAGGACTTCCTCGTGGGTCTGGAGTGGGTGCTGAACGCAGCCAAGAACCAGGCCAACAACACCTCCATGCCCAACGAGACCCTGACCGGTGCTGCTGATTACTATCAGAAGACCAGCGATATGGGCGATGCTGCTGCCGACCTGACCTACCAGGATATGCTGGACGCAGGCGTGGGCGTTGAGGCTCCGGATGATTACACCCTGGTCTTCACCTGCAAGGATCCCTGCCCCTACTTCGATACCGTTGCTGCCTACACCAGCTTCTACCCCGTCTCTGAGGATCTGATCAACGAGCTGGGCGTTGAGGGCTTCCGTGCCTGCGATTACACCAACATGTGGTACAATGGTCCCTATGTGGTGGAGGAGTTCATCAGCCAGAACACCAAGAGCTACATCCCCAACCCCAACTACTTTGGTGCAAACGATGTGTCCCGCTTCGACCGCTTCACCGTTACCATGATCAGCGACGGCACCGTTACCTTCCAGCTGTATCAGAACCGTGAGCTGGACGAGATGGATGTGGGCGAGAGCACCCTGACCACCATCCAGGCTGATCCCAACAGCGAGTACAATCAGCAGCTGTGCGAGAAGCGCCCCAAGAAGTTCAGCTACCAGATGCACTTCAACTATCAGAAGAACAACGAGGACGGCACCCCCGACGACAACTGGAACAAGGCGATTGCCAACACTGCTTTCCGTCAGTGCTTCTACAAGGGCCTGGAGATGACCAACTGGTATGCACGTACCAACAAGATCAACCCCCTGAAGTGCGAGAACGATTACTACACCATGCCCGGTGTCTGCTACAACACTCAGGGCCAGGAGTACTCCACCCTGGTTGCCAAGGAGATGGGCTTCGACAAGGAAGCATACGATGGCAAGACCATGATCCGCCTGCGCGCCAACAACGGCGACATCGCTGACCTGAAGAAGCAGGCCATGGACGAGCTGAGCGCCATCGGCGTCACTTTCCCCGTTCACGCTGCTTACTACATCATCGCCGGCAACTCCACCGCTCTGGACAACACAACCGTGCTGAAGCAGTGCTTCACCGACAGCTTCGGCGATGACTTCATCGTGCTGGACATCAAGACCTATGTTTCTTCCCTCACGCAGGAAGTCCGCAATCCTCAGCTGCAGAGCTTCGTCATCAACGGCTGGGGCGCTGACTACGGCGATCCCGTCAACTTCGTTGGTCAGGAGATCCTGCACGACGACAACGCTTACTACAGCTGGTACTACTCCAACATCGCCAAGGTCGTTGAGGCTGGCCCCGCTGACTGGCAGAAGGATCTGGTGGCCTGCTACGAGGAGTTCACCGATCTGGTCAACACCGCAAAGGCCATCGTTGATGATACCGATGCCCGCTACGCTGCCTTCGCAAAGGCTGAGGCCAGCATGCTGAACAACGTTCTGGCCTGCCCCTGCTACTTCGAAGTTTCCTGGACTCTGACCCACGCCAACGAGTACAGCAAGATCAACGCCATGTATGGTCCCTGCAACTACAAGGCTGTGAACTGGGAGACCAGCGAAGAGGCTTACACCACCGCACAGTACGAGGAGTTCGCCGCTGCATTCGATGCAGCTACCAAGGCTTAAGTTCCCCGTTTCCCCGCCCGAAAGGGTAGAAATAAAAGTTAAGGGTTCGATAACATGTTAAAATACACGGTTAAGCGGCTGCTCCAGTCGCTTGTCACAATCTTTCTGATCGCAACAGCAGTTTTCCTGATGATGCGCTGCCTGCCGACGGACTACTACTTCACTGAGGAACAGCTCATGAAGTTTACCGATCAGCAGAAGACCGCCGCTCTGGAAGCAGCTGGCCTGACCGATCCCATCCCCACCCAGCTGGTCAAGTTCTACAACAACCTGCTGCATCTGGATTTCGGCACTTCCCGCCGCATCCAGAACGGTGCCCCGGTGGTCAAGGTCATTGGTAAAAAGTTTGGTGTCTCCATGCGTCTGGGCCTCATCGCCTCCGGCATCTCTCTGGTGGTCGGTGTGCTGATGGGCATCCTGCAGGCGGCATTCAAGGACAAGGTATTCGACTGGATCGGCACGGCCTACACCGTGTTCGTCAACGCGGTCCCGTCGCTGGTGTCGTATTCTCTGGTGCTGGTCTTTGGTTCCAAGTACCTGGGATTCCCCACGCTGTACTCCACCCGCAATGTGAGTGCTTCCAGCGTGCTGCCCATCACCTGCCTTTCGCTGGCATCCATTGCAGGCTATGCCCTGTGGACCCGCCGCTACATGGTGGATGAGCTGACCCGCGACTATATCAAGCTGGCCCGTGTCAAGGGCCTGAGCTCCCGCGAGATCATGTTCAAGCATGTTCTGCGCAACGCCATGGTTCCCATGGTGCAGTATATCCCCCAGTCCATCCTGCTGACGGTGGGCGGCTCCCTGCTGATGGAACGGTTCTTCTCCGTTCCCGGCATGGGCCCCCTGCTGACGGATGCCATCCAGCGCTATGACCTGAATGTCGTTCAGACCCTGGTCATCCTCTACGCTGTGCTGGGCATCGTGGGCGTGTTCCTGGGCGATGTGCTGATGATGGTGGTTGACCCCCGTATTACTCTGACCGGAAAGGAGGAGGCTCGCTGATGGCTAAGGCATCGGATTTTGAGGGCAAGAAGCCCGAAGAACTGTTCTACTTTGTGGATTATTCCCCGGAAGAAGCTGAACGCATCGGCTACTCCAACTATTCCTACTGGGGTTCTGTCATCCAGAACTTCTTCAAGCAGAAGGTCGCTGTCTTCTGCCTGATCCTGTTCCTGGCGCTGACGGTGTTCTCCTTCATTGCGCTGAGCGTTGGCAAGTATCACTACACCACCCTGATCTCTGATTCCAGCAAGGCTTTCATCAAGCCCAACAGTGAGTACTGGTTCGGTACCGACAACCTGGGCCGTGACTACTGGTGCCAGGTGTGGTACGCCACCCAGGTGTCCATCCGTCTGGCTCTGGTGGTCGCCGTGGGCGAGAGCATCGTGGGCGTGATCTTCGGCCTGATCTGGGGCTATGTGCGCAGCCTGGATCGCTTCTTCACGGAGCTGTACAACCTGATCGACAACGTGCCCTATATCATCTATATGACCCTGATCGCCCTGATGGTGGGCCAGAGCTTCTGGATCATGGCTATCTCCATGATCGCCATCAACTGGCTTTCCATGGCACGCCGTGTCCGCAACATGGTGTTCATGTTCCGTGACCGCGAGTACAACCTTGCGTCCCGCTGCCTGGGCACCCCGCTGTGGCGCGTGCTGACCAAGAACATCCTGCCGTATCTGGTCTCCGTTATCATCCTGCGTATGGCACTGTCCATTCCGGGCACCATCAATCTGGAATCCACGCTGTCCTACCTGGGCCTGGGCCTGGGCATCGACACGCCTTCTCTGGGTCTGATCCTGAGCAAGGTGCGCGGCTTCTTCCTGGATTATCCGTACCTGCTGGTTTTCCCTGCATCCATCGTGTCCATCATTTCCATTTCCTTCTATATCATGGGCAACGCTTTGTCGGATGCGGCTGATCCGCGCAACCACGTTTGATAGATTGGAGAGAGAGACGTAAATGGATAGACAACCGATTATCTCTGCCAAAGACGTGGAGATCACTTTCAGCCTGCGCGGCCGCAAGCTGAACGCCATCCGCAAGTGCTCGCTGGACCTGTACGAAGGCGAGACCCTTGCCATCGTGGGCGAGTCCGGCTCGGGCAAGTCCGTATTCACCAAGACCTTTGTGGGTATGCTGGATGCCAACGGTAAGATCACCGGCGGCTCCATCATGTTTGAAGGCCGTGATATGACCAAGTTCACCGAGAAGGATTGGCTGGGGGTCCGCGGCAAGAAGATCGCCATGGTCATGCAGGATCCCATGACCAGCCTGAACCCGCTGAAGAAGATCGGCAAGCAGATCCAGGAGAGCATTGAGCATCACCAGGGTCTGAAGGGCGAGGAAGCCAAAAAGGCTGCCATCGAGATGCTGGGCAAGGTGGGTATCCCCGACCCCGAGCGTCGGTACGAGCAGTACCCCCACGAGTTCTCCGGCGGTATGCGTCAGCGTGTCGTCATTGCCATTGCAGCGGCCTGCCGCCCGCAGATCCTGATCTGCGACGAGCCCACCACTGCGCTGGACGTGACCATTCAGGCACAGATCCTGCAGCTGATCCGCGACCTGCAGAAGGAGCTGGGCATGTCCGTGATCTACATCACCCATGACCTGGGCGTTGTGGCAAACGTGGCAGACCGTGTGGCCGTGATGTATGCCGGCCAGATCGTGGAATACGGCACCGTGGAGGAGATCTTCTACGACGCATGGCACCCCTACACCTGGGCTCTGCTGCAGGCTCTGCCGCAGCTGGGCACCAAGGGTGAGGCCCTGCCCAGCGTGGATGGTACTCCCCCGAACCTGTTCAATGAGATCAAGGGTGACGCATTTGCGCCCCGCAACAAGCATGCGCTGGCAATCGACTTTGTGCAAGAGCCTCCGTTCTTCCAGGTGTCCGAGACCCACGCCGCAAAGACCTGGTATCTGGACCCGCGCGCTCCCAAGATCGAGCGGCCGCACTCCATCCAGAACCTGCGTGAGAAAATGGGAAAGATGGGAGGTGCCAACTTAAATGGCTGAACGCGAAAAGCTGATTGAGCTGAAAGACCTTCAGATCACCTTTGGCTCCGGTAAGAAGAAATTTGTTGCTGTCGATCATGTCAACTTTGACATCTATAAGGGCGAGACCTTCTCGCTGGTCGGCGAGTCCGGCTCCGGCAAGACCACCATTGGCCGTGCCATCTGCCGCATCAACCCGACCTCCGGCGGCGACATCTTCTTCAAGGGCCAAAAGATCAACGGCAAGATCTCCAAGGAACTGGACAAGGAAGTCATCCGTAAGATCCAGATGATCTTCCAGGACCCCATGGCTTCGCTGAACGAGCGCGCCAAGGTGGAGTATATCATTGCTGAGGGCCTGCTGAACCATCATCTCTACAAGGATCAGGATGACCTGCACGAAAAGGTGATGAACGCCCTGCATGAGGTCGGCCTGCTGCCGGAGTTTGCCTCCCGCTTCCCCCACGAGTTCTCGGGCGGCCAGCGCCAGCGCATCGGCATTGCCCGTGCTCTGGTCATGGAGCCGGAGTTCATCGTGGCCGATGAGCCCATCTCCGCACTGGATGTCTCCATCCGTGCACAGGTGCTGAACCTGCTGAACGAGATGAAGAAGAGCCGCGGCCTGACCTACCTGTTCATTGCACATGACCTGTCGGTGGTCCGGTTCATCTCGGATCGTATCGCCGTTATCAGCAAGGGCCGCATCGTGGAGCTGGCTGAGGCGGAGGAGCTGTTCCTCCATCCGCTGCATCCCTACACCAAAGCCCTGCTGAGCGCGGTTCCCATCCCTGACCCCAGCCTGGAAAAGCATAAGAAGCTGCTGGTCTATGACCCCTCGATCCACGATTACAGTGTGGATAAGCCGGTCTGGGAAGAGATCGCAAACGGCCACTTTGTGTATGGCAACCAGCGTGAGCTGGAAGGCTACCGCAAGGAGTATGAAAGCCAGCTGTAAGCTGAACCGCTTTCCTGTATTTTAACACAATGACCCCGCCGCGCTGGGAGCTTTCCCGCGCGGCGGGGTTTTGTGCTGCCATGGAGAGAAAAAAGAACCGGACGCTTCAAAAACGTCCGGTTCTGCTTTTGCGATTGGTTATTGGTTCACTCGATCAGGCCTGAGCGGCTGCGTCAAATGCGGCAGCAAACGCATCGTACTGTTCGGTGGTGTAGGCTTCCTCGCTGGTCTCCCAGTTCACAGCCTTGTAGTTGCAGGGACCATACATTGCGTTGATCTTGCTGTACTCGTTGACGTGAGTCAGGCACCAGGTGATATCGTAGACGGTGGGGAAGATCAGGTTCTCATCCAGGAAGTAGGCCTCGGCCTTGGCAAATGCTGCGTAGCGTGCATCGGTGTCGTCAACGATGGCACGTGCCTCGTTCACCAGATCGGTGAACTTCTCATAGGCAGCCACCAGCTCGGTCTGGTAGCTGGCGGGACCATTGTTCACAATGCCTGCGATGTTGGTCATGTTGCAGCTGTAGTAAGCGTTTTCATCGTGAATGATGATCTGGGTCAGGAAGTTGATGGGATCGCCGAAGTCAGCGCCCCAGCCCATGTGGGTGAAGCTCTGCAGCTTGGGAGCCACGACTTCCTTCATGGTGGAGGACACGAAGGTGTTGACATCCAGCACGATGAAGTCATCGCCGAAGCTGTCGGTGAAGCACTGCTTCAGGACGGTGGCGTGGTCCAGAGCGGAGGTGGAGCCGGCCAGAACGTAGTAGGAGCAGTGGACAGGGAAGGTGACACCAATGGCGCTCAGCTCTTCCATGGCCTGCTTCTTCAGCTCAGTGATGTCGCCGTTGTTGGCGCGCAGACGCTTCATGGTCTTGCCATCGTAAGCCTCGCCGTCCAGACCCATCTCCTTGGCCACCAGGTTGGTGTAGTCGGTGCCATCAGAGGTGTAGCACAGGCCCTTCATGGTGAAGAAGTCGTTCTCACACTTCAGGGGATTGATGGGGTTGTAACGGGCGAAGAACTTGTTCAGCACCATGCCCTTGGAGAAGCACTGACGGAACGCCTTGTTGGCAATGGCCTTGTTCCAGTTCTCATCGGGGGTGCCGTCGGTATTCATTTTGTCGTAGTTGAAGATGAAGCAGTAGCTGAACTTCTTGGCACGCTTCTCACACAGCTGCTGATTGTACTCGTTGGAAGGATCGGACTGAATGGTGGTGATGCTGCTCTCGCCCAGATCCACCTCGTCCAGCTCGCGGTTCTGATACAGCTGCAGGCTGATGGCACCATCGCTGATCATGGTGACAGTGAAACGCTCAAAGCGGCTGACGTTGGCAGCATCGTAGTAGTTGGGGTTGGGGATGTAGCTCTTGGTGTTGCCCTGGATGTACTCCTCCACCATATAGGGTCCGTTGTACCACATGGTGGTGTTGTCGCAGCCACGGAAGCCATCGATACCCAGCTCCTCGATCAGAGCGGGAGCCACGGGGTAGAAGCTGGTGTAGGCAGCAACGGTATCAAAGTAGGGGCAGGCGTTGGGGCAGGTGAACACCAGAGTGTAATCATCCGGAGCTTCGATACCCACACCGGCAGCCAGCATGTCCTCATAGGTCATGTCAGCGGCAGCGTCACCGGCTTCCTTGGTCAGCTGGTAGTACTCGTAAGCACCCACAATGGTGTCGTTGGGCATGGAGGTGTTGTTGGCCTCGTTCTTGATGGCGTTCATCACCCATTCAAAACCAACCAGGAAGTCCTTGCTGGTCAGGTGAGCCTTCACCTCACCGTTGCAATCCACCCAGTCCACGTCGTCCCGCAGGTGGAAGGTCCAGACGGTGGCATCCTCATTGTGCTCCCAGCTGGAAGCGATGGCGGGAACCACCTTGCCGTAGCAGTCAAAGCTCAGCAGGCCGTCCCACAGGTTGGTGACCACGTTGGCATCCTCAGCCCTCTGGCTGTACAGCATGTTCCAGCTTTCCAGCTCACGGTTGCCGCTCTCAAAGGAGATGAACTCCTTCAGGGGGGTAGCGCCGGTGGAGTTGGGGGCAGCAGCACCGCTGGCGGCAGCGCCATTGCCGGTGTTGTTGGACTTTTCGCCGCAGGCTGCCAGCAGGCTGGCGGCACCCACAGCACCTGCACCCTTCAGGAAGGTGCGGCGATCAAAATTGAAGCTCATTGGATGATCCTCCCAGATCTTGCGCGGACAGAGCCGCGCGTTTTTCCTTTTCCTAAATGCAGTGAGGCTGTCTGCCTTTCCAAAAAGTGCACAGGAAAGACAAAAGTCACACCGCTGTATATTTTAGCACTTTACTGGAAAGAAGTCAATCCGCCGCAGCACTGAATTGGAAACAAAACGGTGACAAACACTTTCGTGGGAAAAGAATATGGAAAAAATTACTATAAAATGGAAAGAACTGTATATCTATGAAGAACAGGCAAAAGAGAGAAACTGTTCACGCCGTGCGCACAAAACAGCTATCTTTTTTCACAAAAACATGATACAATAAAGTGTATCTGTATCAATAAGGAGCGCACCATGAAGAAACTGACCTCGATGTACAAACGCTACATGTTCCACCCCATTTTATATAAGACCGTGACCCGCACCTCCATTGTGGCCGTGCTGATGCTGCTGTGGCAGCGCTATGTCAGCGATGGAACGTTTACCATCTGGGAGGCCCCGGGCTTTCTGTGCGGCGTGGTGCTGCTCATCTGGGCCTGGGTGGACTACCTGCGGCTGGATGGCGTGACCATCCACCATCTGCTGGAGGAATTCAAGGGGATGGGCAAGCGGCAGAAAAAGATCCATTCCACCCGCTCCATCATCGACTATGCGGATGAGAAGATCGTCTCCTTTGAGGAGCTGGAACCCGAGGAGCGCACCTATTGCAGCCTGCTCTCCAATCTGATGCTGGGCCTGCCGCTGGTTGCTGCTGCGCTGATCGCCAGCGTGCTGTAAGGGGGCCGCGGCATGGAACAAGAGCACAAGCAGCTGGTCATCGGCATTCTGGCCCATGTGGACAGCGGCAAGACTACCCTTTCCGAGGCCCTGCTCTACGGCACCGGCACCATCCGCAAGCTGGGCCGGGTGGACCATAAGGATGCCTTTCTGGACACCGACGCGCTGGAAAAGGCGCGCGGCATTACCATTTTCTCCAAGCAGGCCCTCTTCACAGCGGGCAATACCGATTTTACCCTGCTGGACACCCCGGGCCATGTGGATTTTTCCACGGAGACCGAGCGGACACTGCAGGTGCTGGATTATGCGGTGCTGGTCATCAGCGGCACCGACGGCGTGCAGAGCCATACCGAGACGCTCTGGCGGCTGCTGCGGCGGTACCGCATCCCCACCTTTGTGTTCGTGAACAAGATGGACCTGCCCGGCCCGGGCAGGGAAGCGCTTCTGACCCAGCTGAACCGTCGGCTGGGGGATGGCTTTGTGGATTTTGGGGCAGAGCAGGCCGACCGGGACGAGGCGCTGGCTCTCTGCGATGAGCGGCTGATGGAGACAATGCTGGACCGGGGAATCCTGACCGATACCGACCTCATCCCCGCCATTGCCCGGCGGCATGTGTTTCCCTGCTGGTTTGGCTCAGCCCTGAAGCTGCAGGGTGTGGATGCGCTGGTGGAGGGCCTTGACCGCTATACCCGCCCGGCCCCCGCGCTGGAAGCCTTCGGGGCCAAGGTGTTCAAGGTGAGCCAGGATGAGCAGGGGAACCGCCTGACCTGGCTGCGGGTGACCGGCGGCGCGCTCAAGGTGAAAGCCCAGCTCACCGGAGAGGTCGACGGGGAGCCATGGGCCGAAAAGGCCAACCAGCTGCGGCTCTACTCCGGCGCAAAGTTTACGCTGGCAGAGTGCATCGGCCCCGGCCAGGTGTGCGCCGTTACCGGCCTGACCAAAGCCCGCCCGGGCGAGGGTCTGGGGGCGGAACGGGACAGTGACCTGCCGGTGCTGGAGCCGGTGCTGAGCTATCAGGTGCTGCTGCCCGAGGGCGCGGATGTGCACGCCGCGCTGGGAAAGCTCCATCGGCTGGAAGAGGAGGAGCCCCAGCTCCATGTGGTCTGGAACGAGACCTTGGGCGAGATCCATGTCCAGCTGATGGGCGAGATCCAGCTGGAGGTGCTGAAAAGCCTGCTGGCCGAGCGGTACGGACTGGAGGTCGGCTTCGGACCCGGCGGCATCCTGTATAAGGAAACCATCACCGAAGCCATGGAGGGCGTGGGCCACTACGAGCCCCTGCGCCATTATGCGGAAGTCCACCTCAAGCTGGAGCCGCTGCCCCGGGGCAGCGGGATGCAGTTTGCCGCCGACTGCCGGGAAGAGGTGCTGGACAAGAACTGGCAGCGGCTGGTGCTGACGCACCTTGAGGAAAAGCAGCATCTGGGCGTGCTCATCGGGGCACCCCTGACCGATGTAAAGATCACCCTCATTGCGGGCCGCGCTCACCTCAAGCACACTGAGGGCGGCGACTTCCGGCAGGCGACCTACCGCGCCGTCCGGCAGGGCCTGATGATGGCAGACCAGATCCACAAGACCCAGCTGCTGGAGCCGTGGTATGCCTTCCGGCTGGAGCTGCCCTCTGACAACGTGGGCCGCGCCATGAACGATATCCAGAACATGGGCGGCAGCTTTGACCCGCCCGAGACCGGAGCCGACGGGGATACCACCCTGCTCACCGGCACCGCACCGGCCTCCACCATGCGCAGCTACCCCATGGAGGTGGTGGGCTACACCCGGGGCAGGGGACACCTGACCCTGACGCTGGACGGCTACCGTCCCTGCCACAATGCAGCAGAGGTCATCGAGGCCGCGGGCTATGAGCCGGAACACGACCTCGACAACCCGGCAGATTCGGTGTTCTGCGCCCACGGGGCCGGATTTGTGGTGCCCTGGGAACAGGTGCGCAGCCACATGCATGTAGACAGCGGCTGGGGCAGGACTGCAAAGACCGAGGAAACGGTGCAGGCCCGCCCCCGCCGGATGGCCGCCTATCGTGCTACTTTGGAAGAGGATGCTGAGCTGCTGAAGATCTTTGAACAGACCTATGGGCCCATCAAGCGGGACCCGCTGGCGGCGTTCCGCCCCACCCAGAAGCGGGAACGCCCTGATTTCAACGCCGAGCAGTGGGAGATCCAGCCCGAATACCTGCTGGTGGATGGCTACAACATCATCTTTGCATGGGACGAGCTGAACGCACTCTCCAAAGAGAGCCTGGAAGCGGCCCGCCGCAGGCTGATGGACATCCTCTGCAACTATCAGGGCTTTAAGAAGTGCGTGCTCATCCTTGTGTTTGATGCCTACCGTGTGCCGGGCAGCCCCGGCAGCATAGAGCAGTACCACAATATCCATGTGGTCTACACCCGGGAAGCCGAGACCGCCGATATGTTCATCGAGCGTGTCACCCATGAGATCGGCAAGGGTCGCCGCGTCCGTGTGGCCACCTCCGATGGTATGGAGCAGGTCATCATCCTGGGCCATGGTGCCCTCCGGGTCTCTGCCCGCATGTTCCATGAAGAGGTGCAGGAAGCGGAGAAGGAGATCCGGAGGTATTTGCAGGGGGAAGGGTAACATCCTCGCCCTCTCCGTCAGCGCTTACGCGCTGCCACCTCTCCCAAAGGGAGAGGCAATGCTGCCTTTATCCAAGACCCGCAATAGGCTCCCCCTTTGGGGGAGCTGGCAAAGCCGTAAGGCTTTGACTGAGAGGGCGAAATCTCACCCGAAAGGAGCCGCCTATGTTCGAAACAACTTCTGATTTTGTTTGGCAAAAGATCCAGCCCCGTCCCCGGGACGCGCATAAGGGAACCTTTGGTTCCGTGCTGGCGGTGGCGGGCAGTGCGTCCTACCGGGGCGCGGCGGCGCTGGCCGTGGAAGGTGCCCTGCGCACCGGAGCCGGCATCGTTACGCTGGCAAGTGTGGAGCCGGTGCTGGCGGCTGTGGCCGCCCGCCTGCCCGAGTGCTGCCTCTGCCCCTGCGAAGCGGGGGCCGAGGGCGGCATCTCGCCCCAGAATATCGACCGCATCCGGCGGCAGAAGGCCTCTGTCCTGCTGGCGGGCCCCGGGCTGGGCTATATGGCCCAGAGCGCGGCCCGTGCCGCCGAGACCCGGGCGCTGGTAAAAACGCTCCTGCCCGGCTTTTCCGGCAGTGCGGTGCTGGATGCGGACGGACTGAACGCCGCCGCTGATCTGCTCCAAACGGAAAAAATGCCTCACCCTCAAGGAGAACTGATTTTGACGCCCCACCCCGGCGAGATGGCCCGGCTGACCGGACACTCTGCGGCAGAGATCAACGCGGACCGGGAAGGCACGGCGCTGCGCTATGCGAAAGCATGGAATGCTGTGGTGGTGCTGAAGGGGGCACATACCGTCATTGCAGGGCCGGATGGCCGCTGCGCGGTCAATCCCACCGGCAACCCGGGGCTTTCCCGGGGCGGCAGCGGGGATGTGCTGGCGGGCATGACCAGCGCCCTGCTGGCCTGCGGTCTGCCTGCCTTTGAGGCCGCCGCCTGTGCCGTTTATCTCCATGGTGCAGCTGCCGACCGTGCCGCTGCCCTGCACGGGGAAACCGGGATGCTCCCGCATGATCTGCTGGATGCGCTGGGGACCCTGTTTGCCGAAAACGGGCGCTGAGCAAGGGGACGATCCCATCAAAAAAGAAACGCTTCCTTTCCTCTGGATTTGTGTTATACTGGAGCTATCCAAAACACAACGATCTGCCGGAAAGGAAGCGTTTCTTTTTATGGTTCCTGCACTGGAAAAAATCATTGCCGAGAGCGACCGCATCGTCTTTTTTGGCGGCGCGGGGGTCTCCACCGAAAGCGGCATCCCCGATTTCCGCAGCGTGGACGGCCTGTACCACCAGAAGTACGATTACCCGCCCGAGACCATCCTGAGCCACACCTTCTGGGAGGAGAACCCCGAGGAGTTCTACCGGTTCTACCGGGATAAGCTTATTGTGAAGGGGGCAAAGCCCAACGCTGCCCACCTGCGGCTGGCAAAGCTGGAGCGGGAGGGCAGGCTGAAAGCCATCGTCACCCAGAACATCGACGGCCTGCATCAGGCGGCGGGGTCCAAGACCGTTTACGAGCTCCACGGCAGCACCCTGCGCAACTACTGCGTGAAGTGCGGCGCGTTCTACGATGTGGACTTCATTGCCAACAGTACCGGCGTGCCCCGCTGCCCCAAGTGCGGCGGCATCGTCAAGCCGGATGTCGTCCTGTACGAGGAAGGGTTGGACGAGGAAGTGCTCTCCGGGGCCGTGTCTGCCATCCGCAAGGCGGATACCCTCATCATCGGCGGCACCAGTCTGGTGGTCTACCCGGCGGCGGGGCTTATCCGGTACTTCCGGGGCCGCCATCTGGTGGTCATCAACATGCAGCCCACCGGGGCCGATGCGCAGGCCGACCTGTGCATTGCCAAGCCCATCGGTCAGGTGCTGAGCGAGGACGTATTGTTGGAGGACTGAGATGAAAGCTGTCATTCTGGAAAGCTATGTCATGGAGGAAGGCGACCTCGACTGGTCGGGGGTAAAGGCATTGGTGCCCGATACCACCAGCTATGTCCGCACGGCCTACGAGGAGATCGCCCCCCGCATTGGAGATGCGGATATCGTTCTGCTGAACAAGTGCCGCATGGATGAGGAGATCTTACAGCAGTGCCCGAACCTGAAATGGGTGGGCATCATTGCCACGGGCACCGACAACCTGGATCTGGAAGCCTGCCGCCGCCACGGCGTTGCAGTGGCCAATGTGCCGGGCTATTCTACCTACAGCGTGGCCCAGATGACCTTCAGCCTGCTGCTGGCCATCTGCCAGTGCGCGGAGCGCTACAACCGTGCCGTCAAGCAGGGATGCTGGCAGCTGGATATCCCGGAGAGCATCGGCCTGCTGCCCCAGATGGAGCTCTACGGCAAGACCTATGGCGTTTACGGCTATGGCAGCATCGGGCGGCAGTCAGCCCGCATTGCCAGAGCCTTTGGCATGGAGGTGCTGGTCTGCACCCGCACCGTCCGGCCCGAATACGCCGCCGACGGTGTGGAGTTCGTGGATTATGATACCCTGCTGAGACGGTGCGATATCCTCAGCCTGCACTGCCCGGCTACACCCCAGACCCGGGGCCTTGTCAACGCGGAGGCGCTGGCGAAGATGAAGCCCGGGGCCATTCTGCTCAACACGGCCCGGGGCGCACTGGTGGATGAGGAGGCCGTGGCAGCGGCTCTCCACAGCGGTCGGCTGGGCTTTTACGGGGCCGATGCCTTTGTCACCGAGCCTCTGCCTCAGGAAAGCCCCCTGCGGGCAGAACCCCACGCTATCCTCACACCGCACATTGCGTGGACGACCCGGGAGGCTTTGCAGAACCTGATGGACATTACCACCCGGAACCTGCGCACCTGGCTGGAAGGAAACGGCGAGCACATCGTCAACAGATAAAAAGGAGAGATGAATCATGCAGGCAACCATTCACAACGAATTCCTGACCCTGACCGTGGATACCCATGGTGCCGAAGCAGTCAGCCTGAAAAATGCCGCCGGGCAGGAGATGCTCTGGCAGGCCGACCCGGCTGTATGGAAGCGCCATGCCCCCATCCTTTTCCCCTGGACGGGCAAGCTGACCGGCGGGGCCTTTACCCATAAGGGCAAGACCTACCCCGGCGGTCAGCACGGCTTTGCCCGGGACGTGGAGCACACCCTGCTCTGCGCCGAGGGCGACACCATCCGGCTGGAGCTGCGCTCGGATGAAAAGAGCAAGGCAGAGCGCTTCCCCTTTGATTTTGTCCTGACCAGTACCTTCCGGTTGGAGGGCAGGACGGTGCACCACACCCTGACCGTCACCAACCCCGCCGATGCCGCCGAAGAGCTGCGGTTCGGCATCGGCTACCACCCGGCGTTCCGCATTCCCTTTGATGACAAGCACACCACCACCGATTACGAGTTCCGCTTCGACCAGCCGGAAAGCCCGATGATCCTGGACGCTTACCCCAACGGCTTGCTGACCGGCAAGTGCGGCTACCGGTGGAAGAACGAGCAGAGCATCCCCCTGACAGACGATCTGTTTGAGAACGACAGCTTCTGCATGGCCGGTCTGCGCAGCCGTACGCTGGGCATCTACGAAAAGGACACCGGCAAGGGGATCGTCTGCAATGTGGAGGGCTACCCCTACACCCTCATCTGGTCGGCTCCGGCAAAGCCCGTGCGCTTTGTCTGCATTGAGCCGTGGCACTCCCTGCCCGGTGCCCAGACCGATACCCAGGAGTGGAGCCAGCGCGCCGCTGCCGCCTGCCTTGCCCCCGGCCAGTCCTGGGAGACCACCCTCAGCACAACGTTTGAGCGCTGAAGCAAAGTTTGGCAAAGAAATGCAGGAACCCCTTGACAGAGGGGACTGCATTCTGATTTAATTAGAATCGATAAAAGGGAGTAAAGGGCATCCCGCAGGGCCTGCGGGATGCTGCATGGCAGCGTCATCACGGCAGAAATGCCCGATGTCATGTGTTGGCTTGAGACTTTTGTCACAGACAGAGTGCTGTGGCAGGGGTCTCTTTTTTCTTGCCCGGCACCGGAACACAAGGAGGAAAAATAAATATGGATCTTCTAAACACATTCGCCAGTCTCTTTTCCAATTTTGGGAATCTGACCTGGCAGATGGTGGTGATGTGGGGCATTGGTGCGCTGCTCATCTACCTTGCCATCGTCAAAAAGATGGAGCCGAGCCTGCTGCTGCCCATGGGCTTTGGTGCCATTCTGGTCAACCTGCCCCTCTCGGGTGCCATCACGCAGGGGGATACGGTGGGCCCCATCTCTGCATTGTTTGAAGCGGGCATGTCCAACGAGCTGTTCCCGCTGCTGCTCTTCATCGGCATCGGTGCCATGATCGATTTTGGCCCGCTGCTGGAAAAGCCGTGGCTGATGCTCTTTGGCGCGGCGGCCCAGTTCGGCATCTTCTTTACCCTGTTTCTGGCGGGCTTCTTCTTTGACCTGAAGGATGCTGCCTCCATCGCTGTCATCGGTGCGGCAGACGGCCCCACCGCCATTTTCGTGGCCAACACGCTCAACTCCCAGTACCTCGGTGCCATTATGGTGGCAGCCTACAGCTACATGGCGCTGGTGCCCATCGTGCAGCCGCCCGTGATCCGGCTGCTGACCACGCAGAAGGAGCGCCGCATCCGGATGTCCTATGAAAAGGGCAGTGTTTCCCAGCTGACCAAGATCCTGTTCCCCATCGTGGTCACGATCATTGCAGGCATGGTGGCTCCGGCCAGTGTGGCGCTGGTGGGCTTTTTGATGTTCGGCAACCTGCTGCGGGAGTGCGGGGTGCTGAATGCGCTGAGCGAGACCGCCCAGAATGTGCTGGCAAATCTCATCACCATCGTGCTGGGCCTGACCGTTGCCGGGCAGATGACCGCCGACAAGTTCGTGCGGCCCGACACCCTGCTCATCCTTGCACTGGGTCTGGTGGCCTTTGTCTTTGATACGGCAGGCGGCGTGCTGTTTGCAAAGCTGCTGAACCTTTTCCGGCCGGAGGGCAAAAAGCTGAACCCCATGATCGGCGCGGCCGGCATCTCGGCCTTCCCCATGAGCGGCCGTGTGGTCAACAAGATGGGCCTGGAAGAGGACAACCAGAATTTCCTGCTGATGTATTCCATCAGCGTCAACGTTTCGGGACAGATCGCGTCCGTCATTGCAGGCGGCCTGATCCTGACCCTGATGGCTTAACGGAGGTGAGATCGCATGCTTCATCTTTCTTCGTGGATGACCACGCTGCCGATGATGCTGATCGGGATGGTCGGCATCATCCTTGTCATCGGCATCATTGTTCTGGCAGTGATGCTGCTCAACCGGCTGACGGGCCGGAAATAAAAGAAAAAGGCGATGCAGCTGTTCGAAACTGCATCGCCTTTTTGCTTGTGTAAGATTACAGAGTCTGGATGGCGGCCTTGATGCGCTGGGCGGCGACCTTGGTCTTTTCGGCATCGCCGAAGGCGGTCAGGCGGAAGTAGCCCTCGCCGCACTCACCAAATCCGACACCCGGGGTGCCGACCACGCCGCAGTTCTCCAGCAGCCAGTCGAAGAACTCCCAGCTCTTCATGCCGCCGGGGCAGCGCAGCCAGATGTAGGGGCTGTTCTTGCCGCCGCAGTACCACACGCCGCACTCGTCCAGCGCGTCAGCAATGACCTTGGCGTTCTGGCGGTAGTAATCGAGGTTGGCCTGGATCTCAGCCATGCCGCTCTCGGTGAACACGGCGGCAGCAGCGCGCTGAACGACGTAGGGCACGCCATTGAACTTGGTGGTCTGGCGGCGCAGCCACAGCTTGTTCAGGTTCATGCCCTCGCGCTCCAGCTCGTGGGGCACGATGGTGTAGCCGCAGCGGGTGCCGGTGAAGCCTGCGATCTTGGAGAAGGAGCAGATCTCAATGGCGCACTCGCGGGCACCCTCCACCTCAAAGATGCTGCGTGCCAGAGCGGGATCGGTGATGAAGCACTCGTAGGCGGCATCGTACAGGATAACGGCGTTGTTCTTTTTGGCGTAGTCCACCCAGGCCTTGAGCTGCTCGCGGGTGTAGGCGGCACCGGTGGGGTTGTTGGGGCTGCAGATGTAGATGATGTCAGCCTTCACGCTGTCATCGGGCATCCCCAGGAAGCCGTTCTCCTGGCTGGTGCGGCCGTAAATGATCTTGCGGCCGTCGGTCACGTTGTCGTCCACATAGGTGGGGTAAACGGGGTCCGGGACCAGAACGGTGTTGTCCACATCAAACAGGCCCAGCACGTTGGCCAGGTCGCTCTTGGCACCGTCGGAAATAAAGATCTCGTCCTCAGCCAGCTGGGTGCCGCGGCCTGCGTAGTAGCCCTGAATGGCCTGCTTCAGGAACGGATAGCCCTGCTCGGGGCCGTAGCCGTGGAAGCCCTCCTTGGTGCCCATCTCAGCGGCGGCATCCTGCATGGCGGTGACCACGCACTTTGCCAGAGGCTGGGTCACATCGCCGATGCCCAGGCGGATGATCTCCTTTTCAGGGTGTGCTTCCTGATAGGCGGCCACCTTGTGGGCAATGTCCACGAACAGGTAGCTTGCCTTCAGCTCGCCGTAATGATGATTCATTTTCATAAGTTGTTCCCTCACTTTATATGATTGCCCGCCCTCTCAGGCCGCTTCGCGTCCAGCTCTCCCAAAGGGAGAGCCGATGCAGCGTCTACGCCAGCAGAAGCTGACCGTTGAGCCGCAATTGCCTCTCCCTTTGGGAGAGGTGGCATTGCAAAGCAATGACGGAGAGGGCGAGGATGTTAAACTTCCGCAACTCCCTCGTACACCGTGACAGCGCTGCCGGTCATCAGCAGCTGCCTGCCGGGCAGTACCCGGATGACCAGCTCACCGCCGCGCAGCTGCACATGGATATCCTGCCCGGCGGGGCAGATGCCCAGCTCGGTCAGAGCCGCCACGGTGGCGCAGGTGCCGGTGCCGCAGGCCCAGGTCTCGCCGCTGCCGCGTTCCCACACCCGCATCTTCAGGTGGGCGGCATCCACCACCTGCACGAACTCGGTGTTGATGCGCTCCGGGAAGTTGGCGTGATGCTCGAACGCTGGGCCGATGGCTTCCAGCTTCAGGCTGTCCACATCCTCCACCACGGTCACGCAGTGGGGGTTGCCCACGCTGATGCAGGTCACCTTCCACACCTTGCCCTCTACGGTGAGCGGCTGATCCACCAGCGGGCCATCGCCCATGTGGATGGCCGGCAGGTCAGCCGGCAGGGTGCTGTAAGCGCCCATCTCCACCTGCCACAGCTGTGCGCCCTGCCGGGTGATGCGCTTGACACCGCTGTTGGTGTCGATGGTCAGGACAGGCTTTTCCACCCCGTGGGTGTAGAGCCACTCGGCCACACAGCGCACGCCGTTGCCGCACATCTGGGCCTCGCTGCCGTCCGCGTTGAAGATGCGCATCCGGCCATCGGCCCCGGGGGTCACAGGGGCGCAGATGCAGATGATGCCGTCTGCACCCACGGAAAAATGCCGGGCAGAGAGCCGCTGTGCAAGCGCGGCAATGTCTGCGGGCACACCGGATGCACGGCAGTCCAGATAGATGTAATCATTGGCACAGCCCTGCATCTTGGTAAATGACAATTTCATGGAGCATTCTCCTTTACAGGCGGGACCTCTGCGGCCATGCTGATGCAGCACGGCTGAGAGGTTTGGTTCGTCACATATAATCATAAGAATCAAACGGGCTTCTGTCAAGCAAAAAAGAGGGCTTTGTGCAATTTTCATCGGTTTTTTCTGCCCGTAAAGGGCCGGAATGCAAAACAGGGCTTGACAAGATACGGCCCATGGGATATAAAAAGAGAGAGTACTTTTGCGCGCCGGAGAGGGCGTGCAGGCAGAGAAGAAAGAATCATTGACAAAAGGAGACCGCGACGATGGATACTTTTGAAAAGATCCGTGCACTGCTGGCAGAGCAGCTGGATATTGACCCTGCTAAGATCACGATGGAGAGCGACATTATGAGTGATTTCGAGGCCGACAGCCTGGATATCGTGGACATGGTGATGACGCTGGAGGATGAGTTTGGCATTGAGGTGCCGGACGATGCCATCG
>ERZ1027095.145-NODE-145-length-26405-cov-11.459279_pt1 | contig 26405 bp, 27 predicted proteins | sample MGYA00519409_ERZ1027095 | MGnify/ENA primary metagenome ERZ1027095 (study PRJEB26926, sample SAMN06164650) | human gut metagenome | biome: ENVO:00009003; feature: ENVO:2100002; material: ENVO:00002003 | host: Homo sapiens | place: USA | collected 2012 ... | reverse complement strand
GAGCGCTAGTCTCGTGGGCTCGGAGATGTGTATAAGAGACAGCTCCTGAGACCCCGGTGCTCCCGGCGGTGCAGGATGCCAGACTGATCCAGACCGGCACCAGCGGCTGGCTGGCAGACCTGATGCTGGGCGCAGGCATGGTGCTGTCTGCAGCGGGATATTGGATGGAGCGCAAGCGCAAGGCCATGTTCTACAAGTCCCAGCACTGAACCCCAACCCCCAAAGGCCCCGGGCAAACGCCCCGCTGACCCTTTGGGCCATGCATCACATTCCTTTGTAATCCCCCAAAAAGTTACTTTCCAGAATCTCCTATTGATCGCTATCCCCTGAGGCAGCGGGTCCGCACGCCGCTGCCTCGCCCCGGAGGGCCCCGCAAGCCCTCCGGGGCTTTTTTTGTTGGCCGCATGGCCCGTTCCGGCAGAAAAAAACAGGGCTGCTCCACATCTCTGTGGGGCAGTCCTGTCTGGCTGCGCGGGGTCGGCGCATGGGCTTCCGGGGTTTCCGGAAGGGTGCGGCTCAGCGCGCGGTTTTCTTTTCCTCCGGAGCCTCCGGGTTGTTTTCCAGGTTCAGCTCGGGCATCAGCTCGTTGCTGATGATGGTCAGCATCTGTTCCAGCTTCTTCACGTCCTCTTTGGGGAAGCGCTTGTTCACCCGCTGGACCACCGTGCTCAGGTAGGAGTAGCTGATGTTGTAGTAGTCGATATACTTCTGGGTGGGCCGCAGGTGATACTCCCGGCGGTCGGTGGTGGACTGGATCTTTTCCACATAGCCCTTGCGCACCAGCGAGCCGATCTTATACGCCGCGTTGGGGGTGGAGATCTGCATCATCCGGGAAAACTCCGCAATGGTGGGCTCCCCCATGGCCATAATGCCCTCCATGCAAAAGGATTCCACCGTGGTCAGGGTCGCCTCACGGGTGGCAAAGCGCTGGAACACGTTCTGGTAGAAATGGAGCTTGAACTTGGTATAGACATCGTTGAATGCTTTTTCCAGCATGGTACGGTCTCCCTTCGAACACTCAATTTCCTTTAGTATATCACGCTTTGGTCTTTTTGCCCAGCTTTACGCGCAGAATGTTCAGCACCACCAGCTCCAGCACAATGGCAACGCCCAGCAGGATCAGCGAGGTCCACAGGCTGGCGCTGCTGCCCAGGAACATCTGGGTCAGGCCGGTGATCACATAGCACGCGGCAGAGCAGGAAGCGGCGGTAATGGCGTAGGGCAGCTGGGTGGAAACATGGTTCACATGGCTGCAATGCGCACCGGCAGAGGCCATGATGGTGGTGTCGGAAATGGGAGAGCAGTGGTCGCCGCACACAGCGCCGGACAGGCAGGCCGCAATGGAGACCACCAGCATCTCGCCCTGGGGGAAAGCGTGGCAGACAATGGGGATCAGGATGGAGAAGGTGCCCCAGGAGGTGCCGGTGGCAAAGGCCAGGAACACCGCCACCAGGAAGATGATGACCGGCAGCAGGTACTGCAGGGCGGCAGCGGAGCCGCCCAGCAGGTTGGCAACGTAATATTTTGCACCCAGCAGGTTGGTCATGCCGGAAAGCGTCCAGGCCAGGCTCAGGATCAGCATGGGGCTGACCATGGCCTTGAAGCCCTCGGGGATGCAGGCGGCAAAATCCTGGAACGTCATCACGCTGCGGACACGGTAGAACACAAAGGTGAACATCAGGGCAATGCTGCTGCCCAGCACCAGACCGGCGGAGGCGTTGCAGTCGGAGAAGGCGGTGATGAAGTCCACGCCCTCAAAGAAGCCGCCGGTGTAGATCAGGCCAAAGATGCAGGCCGCGATCAGCACCAGCACCGGGGCCACCAGATCAATGACATGGCCGTGGGCATCGTCCTCGGCATCCACATCGTCGCCGTAGGGGCGGTCAGCCGTGGTGAAAAGGTCGCCGGCCCGGGCGTTGTCCTCGTGCTGCTTCATGGAGCAGTAGTCCGTGCCCGTGAAGATGAGGAACAGGCTCATCACAATGGTCAGCAGGGCGTAATAGTTATAGGGAATGGTGCGCAGGAACATGGTAAAGCCGTTGATGCCGGAGCCCTCGGGCACGCTGGAGGTAACGGCGGCGGCCCAGCTGGACACCGGCGCAATGATGCACACCGGGGCGGCGGTGGAATCAATGAGGTAGGCCAGCTTTGCGCGGGAGACCTTCTGCCGGTCGGTCACGGGGCGCATCACGGAGCCCACGGTCAGGCAGTTGAAGTAGTCGTCCACAAAAATGAGCACGCCCAGAATCAGGGTGGCAAACTGTGCCCCGGCCCGGGTGTGGATGTGGGTGGAGGCCCAGCGGCCAAAGGCGGCGCTGCCGCCGGCCTTGTTCATCAGGGCCACCAGAATGCCCAGCATCACCAGAAAGACCAGAATGCCCACGTTGCTGCTGTCAGAGAGCTTGGCAACCATGCCGCCGTCCTCGTTGAAGAACAGGGTGTTGAGCGCCAGCTCCAGGTTGCCGTTGGCAAAGAGCAGCGCGCCGGTGGCAATGCCCACCAGCAGGGAGGTGTAGACCTCCTTGGTGTTCAGGGCCAGCACAATGGCCACCACCGGCGGCAGCAGGGAAAGCATGGAGCTGTACACCGCGGGGGCGTAGCTGGCCGGGTCGGCAATGGTGCCGGGGGTGGCTGCGGTGCACCACAGCAGCAGGGCAAACACCAGCAGTGCCCCCACCCAGGAGAGATTTGTCTTTTTCATAAATGATTCCTCGCTTGATTTTTTGTCCCGGCCCGGGGCAGACTATCCCTATTGCAAACGGAAAGGGGGCCGCCGCCACGCCGGATTATAAAGCGCTGTATTTTGAACTGTTCCGCGCCAACGAACAGGCCATCCGCCTGCTGACCGCCGCCCAGCAAAAGGCGGAAGCGCAGGTGATGGAAGAGGACAGAGTGCCGCTGTATCTGCACGGTCAGCCTGCCCACAATGCCAAAGGCTCCCCCTTTGGGGGAGCTGGCAGCGCCAACGGCGCTGACTGAGAGGGTGAGGCCGTTACCCCTTTTTGCTCTCTGCCTTTGCGGCAAACTTGGCGTTGTTGATGATGAACCGCTCGTGCACGCCACCGCCCACGGGGCCTTTCTCGTCGTGCAGGGAGACCTTGAACACCAGCTTGCGGCCCTCCACGGCGGTCAGCTCACTTTCGCAGGTCACGGTCATGCCCACAGGGGTGGGGGCGCTGTGCTCCAGCTCCAGCCGGGTGCCCACGGTGCCGCAGCCCTCGTCCAGCGCGGCGGCAACGCTCATCCAGCAGGTCTTTTCGGCCAGTGCCACCAGCGCGGGGGTGGCAAACACGTCCAGCGTACCGCTGCCCATGGTCTTTGCAGTGTTCTCGGCAGTAACGGCGACACTCTGCTCGCCGCAGATTCCAGCTTCCAACATAAAAATACGTCCTTTCCAGATGCCCGAAGGCGAAAATTTTGAAAATACATTATTAGAATACCACACTTTTGGCACAGATGCACCTGTTTGGGCGTTTTTTTCTGCAAATCTCCATCCGTTTGGGCGTTTTTTGCGGCTTTTTTCGATGATTTTGAGAGGCGCGCAGAAATCTTTGCAAAACCCCTTGACAGAAGCTCTTCTGCATGATAACATGAACACATGAACAGACGTTCATGTAAAACGCGGCAAAAGGAGAACGGACATGATCGGATTGGAGCAGATGACCCCGGCGGGGCAGGAAAACACGGAACCGGTGGTGATGCCGGATGACGAGGTGCTGTATGAGCTGGCCGACCTGTTCCGGGTGTTCGGTGACTCCACCCGCATCAAGATCTTATATGCGCTGCATGACAATGAGCTCTGCGTGCAGGACATTGCCAACGCGGTGCAGCTGAGCCAGTCGGCAGTGAGCCACCAGCTCCGGGTGCTCAAGGATACCAAGCTGGTGCGCTTCCGCCGGGATGGCAAAACCGTTTACTATGCACTGGATGATGACCATGTGAGAAGCATCCTGTCGATGGGCATGGACCACATTGAGGAGTAAACGGAAAACGCAGTACAAAGCCTCCGGGCGCACAAGGCGTGCCTGAGAGGTCCACATAAAATAAAGAGAGGTACTTATAATGAAGAAGAGCTACAAGATCGAAGTTGACTGCGCAAACTGCGCCCAGAAGATGGAGGATGCCGCCAACACCGTTGCAGGTGTGGCACAGGCTACCGTCAGCTTTATGACCCAGAAAATGAAGGTCGAGTTTGCCGAGGGTGCAGACCCCCACAACACCATGGTGAACGTTCTGGCTGCCTGCAAAAAGGTCGAGGACGACTGCGAGATCTTCGATATCTGAGGAAACAGGGGTTTGTAACTCCGGTGCGGCTCCCCTGCGGGGGAGCTTTTTGTGGCACATTTTTCGGGCAGAACGGCCCAAAGGCCGGTGTGGGAAACTGTGGAAAAGAAAACGGGTTTTCAACAGTTTCCACCGGGTTTTCAACAACTTCTGCGAAAAAGTGCAAAAAGAAACGCGAAAAAGCAGGTTTTCTCCGGGAAAAGTCCGTGGAAAACTCAGGGGAAAACGTGGAAAAGTCTATCCCGTGGGGAAAACCTGTTGAATCCACCCCGCCCGCCGCGGCGCATTGCGGCCCAGAACCCAGAAAAAAGGAGAGTACAGATATGAATAAAAAGCAGAAGAAGAACCTGTACCGGATCATTGCTGCTCTGGTGCTGGTGCTCATCCTCAAATTGCTGCCCCAGTTTCCCACGCCGGTGGAGCTGCTGCTCTACTGCATCCCCTATCTGGTGGTCGGCTGGGATGTGCTCCGCAAGGCACTGCTGGGCATCAGGAACCGCCAGCCCTTTGACGAGTGCTTCCTGATGGCTGTTGCCACCGTGGGCGCGTTTGCGCTGGGCGATTATGTGGAGGGCTGTGCCGTTATCATCTTCTACCAGATCGGCGAGCTGTTCCAGAGCGTGGCCGTGGGCAAGAGCCGCCAGAGCATTTCCAGCCTGATGGATATCCGCCCCGATTACGCCAACGTTGAGGACGAGGACGGCAAACTGGAGCAGGTGGACCCCGATGATGTGGAGGTGGACACCGTGATCGTGGTCCAGCCCGGTGAGCGGGTGCCCATTGATGGCATCATCGTGGAGGGAACTTCTGCCCTGAACACTGCCGCCCTGACCGGCGAGAGCCTGCCCCGGGATGTCCGCTCCGGCGATGAGGTCATCAGCGGCTGTGTGAACATGACCGGCCTGCTGAAGGTGCGGACCACCAAGGAGTTCGGCGAATCCACCGTTTCCAAGATCCTCGACCTGGTGGAAAATTCCAGCATGAAGAAGGCCCGCACCGAGAACTTCATCACCCGCTTTGCCCGGGTCTACACCCCCGCTGTCTGCTACGGTGCACTGGCGCTGGCCTTTGTTCCCCCCATCGTTCTGCTGCTGATGGGCCAGCCCGCCCGCTTCGGTGACTGGGTCTACCGTGCCCTGACCTTCCTGGTCATCAGCTGCCCCTGCGCTCTGGTCATCTCCATCCCGCTGAGCTTTTTCGGCGGCATCGGCGGCGCGTCTGCCTGCGGCATCCTGGTTAAGGGCTCCACCTATCTGGAGGAGCTGGCCCGCACCGGCATCGTGGTGTTTGATAAGACCGGCACCCTGACCCAGGGCACCTTCAAGGTGGTGGGCATCCACCCCGAAAACGGCGTGACCGGGGATGCCCTTGTGGAAGCCGCCGCTCTGGCTGAGAGCTGGTCCAAGCACCCCATCTCCCTGAGCATCAGGAACGCTTACGGTAAGGACATCGACCCCAACCGTGTGACCGATGTGCAGGAGCTGGGCGGCCACGGCGTGACCGCAAAGGTAGACGGCAAAGAAGTTGCCGCCGGCAACGCCCGCCTGATGGCAAAGCTGGGCCTGACGGTTTCCGAGATCACCGAGCCGGGCACCATCGTCCATGTTGCCATGGAGGGCAGATACGCAGGCTATCTGCTCATCGCCGATGTGGTCAAACCCCACAGTGCCGCTGCCATCAGGGGCCTGAAACAGGCCGGTGTCCGCAAGACGGTCATGCTGACCGGCGACGCGGAGCCTGTGGCAAAGGCCGTTTCCGTCGAGCTGGGGCTGGATGAATACCATGCAGGACTGCTGCCCGGCGACAAGGTGGACCAGATCGAAACGCTCCTCGCCGCAAAGCAGCCCAAAGAAAACCTCGCCTTTGTGGGCGACGGTATCAACGATGCCCCGGTTTTGTCCCGTGCGGATGTGGGCATCGCCATGGGTGCTCTGGGCTCCGATGCTGCCATCGAGGCCGCTGACGTTGTCCTGATGGACGATGACCCGGCCAAGATCGCGCTGGCCATGCGCATTGCCCGCCGCACCCTGCGCATCGTGTATCAGAACATCGTGTTTGCTCTGGCGATCAAGTTTGCCTGCCTGGTGCTGGGCGCGCTGGGTCTGGCCAGCATGTGGACCGCCATCTTTGCCGATGTGGGCGTGATGGTGCTGGCCGTGCTGAACGCCACCCGTGCCCTGTACACCAAAGATCTTGCAAAAAAGAACGCGCAGTGACCGTGCTTTCTGCCCCCGCCTGAGTGCTGATGCCCCGGCGGGGGCTTTTCGCTGCCGGTGAATTGCATTCTGCCCGGAGTGATGGTACAATAAGACACAGTGACCCCCGCCGCCGGACGTTTTTCCGGCAGATAGATGGAAGAAAGAAGGCTTTTTATTATGAGCATGAACACGGTTCCTGAGCGTCTGGCTGCCCTGCGGGCTGCCATGAAGGCCAACGGCGTGGACGTTTATCTGATTCCGGTGGGTGACCCGCATTCCAGCGAGTACCTGCCTGACCATTACACCTCCCTGACCTATTTCTCCGGCTTCCACGGCGAAAACTCCAACTTCGTCGTCACCCCCACCGAGAGCGCTGTCTGGGCAGACGGCCGCTACTTTGTGCAGGCCGAGAAGGAGATCGCCGGTACCGAGATCCAGCTGATGCGGATGGGTGAGCCGGGCGTGCCCACCGTGGAGGAATACTGTGGCAAGGTGCTGCCGGAGAACGGCGTGCTGGGCCTGTGCGGCCTGACTGCTTCCTGCGGGCTGGTGCGCGGCGTGCAGAAGAAGCTGGATGCCAAGAAGGGCACCATCAAGACCCTGAACCTTGAGGATGAGCTGTGGACCGAGGGCCGCCCCGCCCTGCCTGCCACCCCGGCATGGATCCTGCCCAAGGAGTATGCGGGCTTCTCCCCTGCCGAAAAGCTGGAGCGCCTGCGCGGCAAACTCAAGGAGCTGGGCTGCACCGCACAGCTGGTGGGCAAGCTGGATAATCTGGCCTGGCTGCTGAACCTGCGCGCCATGGATATCCAGTGCACTCCCTATGCCATGTCCTACTGCTATGTGACCCCGGAGCGCGCGGTGCTCTTCATCAACACCGCGCGTCTGGGCGCGGAAGCTGCCGCAGAGCTCAAGGCCAACGGCGTGGAGATCCAGGAGTACGATGACGTGCTCAAGTTCCTGGCCGCTGAGACCGAGCCCCAGACCGTGCTGGCTGACCCTGCATCCGTGAACTTTGCCGTTTACGAGACCCTGCAGAACAATGCTGCCCTGACTGTGAAGGATGAGGCCGACCCCCTGCTGCCCATGAAGGGTGTGAAGAATGAGGTCGAGCTGGCCCACGACCGCGAAGCCCATCTGCGGGATGCGGTTGCCATGGTGCGGTTCCAGAAGGAGCTGGAAGAGCGTCTGGCTGCCGGGGAAGAGCTGACCGAGCTGACTGTGGACGAGATCCTCCACAAGTACCGCTCTGCACAGGACAAGTTCATCGTGGAGAGCTTTGGCACCATTGCCGCCTACGGTGGAAACGCTGCCATGATGCATTACCACGCCACCGAGGAGGACCATGCCAAGCTGGAGCGCAAGGGCTTCCTGCTGGTGGACAGCGGTGCCACCTATCTGGACGGCACCACCGATATCACCCGCACCTACCCGCTGGGTGAGCTGACCGAGGACGAAAAGCTGTTCTACACCTGGACCCTGCAGTGCCACATCGACATTGCAAAGGCTGTCTGGCTGAACTACTGCGACGGCCACATGCTGGATACCATTGCCCGTGAGCCGCTGTGGCAGCACCTCATCAACTACCGCTGCGGCACCGGCCACAGCGTCAGCTTTGTGGGCAATGTCCACGAGGGCCCCCACTCCCTGAACGGCCGCAACACCACGGTGTTCCAGCCGGGCATGATCGTCACCGATGAGCCGGGCGTGTACGAGGCCGGTCAGGTGGGTATCCGCATTGAGAACGTGCTGGAGTGCTACCACAAGGCCGACAACCAGTACGGCACCTTCCTGGCGTTCCGTCCGCTGACCTTTGTGCCCATTGCCACCTCTCCTGTGGTGCCCGGTGTCCTGACCCGGGACGAGCTGGACTGGCTGAACGCCTACCACCGCGAAGTGTTTGAGAAGCTGGCTCCCCGCCTGAATGAAGAAGAGCGGGATTGGCTGGCAAAGAAGTGCGCTGCCATCGGAGCATAACCACAAAAAAGGGAGACCCCGCAGGGGGTCTCCCGATTTTGGTTTATTCTTTCCGGTTTTTCCAATATTCCTTGGCTTCCTCAATGATCTTTTTGAAGGGGCCGGAGGGGTAGGTGCTCTCGGCGATATCCACCAGGAACTTGTACAGCTGGGGCCGCACCTCCTCGTACATCCCAAGGCGGGTGTAGAGGTCTTTATAATACCGGAACGTCTGGATCTTGTTCTGCACGATGGAGGCCGGGTTGATCTGGGTGTGGCAGATGCTCTGGGGATTCTGGACGTAGTAGTAACCGGCTTTGTCAATGGAGACGAAGGTCTCGGCATACTGGATATACTGCATGTTGAACACCAGATCCTCGGCCCATTTCAGCTCGCTGGTGAACTGGATGTCATTGCCGGTGAGCAGGATGCGGCGGTAGAGCTTGTTCCAGAGCACACTGTAAAAGTAAGAGGCAGGCTTATCCATCAGCCGCAGGGCAAAGGTGTCCTTGTCGTAGACCCCGGCGGGCAGGAAACCGTATTCCCGCACCTCAGGGGGCCGGGCAACACTCATCACGCCCAGATTGTCCTCCAGCTTTTCCAGCACCTGCTCGGGCTTTGTGGCCCCGGCGGGGATCACCATTTTGTAGGGCGCAATCACAAGGTCTGCGTGGTGCGTCTCGGCGGCTTCCACCAGATGCTGGGTGAAATCCGGGTCGATATAGTCATCGCTGTCCACGAACTGGACATACTCGCCCCCGGCCAGCTTCAGGCCCAGGTTGCGGGTGTCGGACACGCCGGAGTTCTCCTTGTCCACCAGCACGATGCGGCTGTCCTTGGCGCGGAACTCCTCACACACGGGCAGGCTGTGATCCTTGGAGCCATCGTTCAGGATGATGAGTTCGATGTTTTTATAGGTCTGGTTCAGGATGCTGCCGATGCAGCGGGCCAGATGATTCTGAGCGTTGTATACGGGCAGGATGATGCTGACGAGCGGCTGATCCATGGCGGTGTCCCCCATTTCTTTTTTCGTCCATAATACTCCCTCATGGCGCAAAAATCAAGCGCTGTGCAGAGAGAAAGGAGGAGCGGATATGATCTTTCACATTGCGGTGTGCAGCCCGGACCCTGTGCTGCGGGGCCGGGTGCAGCGCCACTGCATGGAATATTATGCCCGCCGGGCCGATGCCTGCATCGTGGAGCAGCTGGAAAGCACGGCGGCCCTGCTGCAACAGGAGAAAGCGGGCTCCCGGTACGAGCTCTACCTCATTGAGCTGCCTGCCGCCAACCCGTGCAGCGGCCTGCAGGCGGCTGCAGAGCTGCGCCGCCGGGGTGTGCGGGCCCCGCTGGCCTTTCTGGCCCACACCACGGCTTATGCCTACGAAGCGTTCCGGGTGGACGCGATGCAGTACCTGCATATCCCGTTCCGTCCGGAGCAGCTGACGGCCCTGCTGGACCGGGCCACCGAGCCGGAATACGGCCCGGTCATCCCGGTTGTCACGGCCATGGGTCTGCGGGCCCTGCCCTTTGCGGACATCGAGTATCTGGAGTGCACCCACCATGTGGTGCACTACCACCTTGCCAGCGGCGAGGACGTGGCCTCCCTCTCCCTGCGGGTGCCCTTTTCCGAGGTGGCAAAGCCCCTGCTGGCCGATGCCCGTTTTCTGCAGCCCCACCGCTCCTATGTGGTCAACCTTGCCGCCGCCGCTCAGCTCTCCTCCGGGGAGCTCTGGATGCGCAGCGGGGCCCGGGTGCCCATCCCCCGGGGGCGTGAGCCCGCCGTAAGGGCGGCGTTCCGGGCGTTTCTGGAAGGGTAAGGTGTCTTACAGGAGCAGCTCGTTTTCTTTGCGGTCGGAACAGCGGGCTCTCAGGAAATCGGTCACCCGCGCGACAATGGCGGCATCCACAGACCGGGCGTGAACCGGACAGCGGGAAACACAGCGCATACAGGTAATGCACTTGGACGGATCGGTAACGGTGAAATCGTTGTAGGAGATCGCGCCAACCGGGCATTCCCGTGCGCAAAGCCCGCAGGAAATGCAATTGGCATTGACAGTGGGAATCAGCCCGGCCCGTTTCGCTTTGCAGTTATGCTCTCCGGGAATTGGCGGACAGGTATCGGAGCCGGAAGTGAATTTTTCGAGGATCTGCTTGCCGAAAGCGGCCAGCTGTTGGCGATCGGCATCGTCCGGACGGCCGGCGGCAAATTCGGGCAGCAGGCTGTGTGCCGCAATGGCAGAAACTGTGGCAATGGGCTGGAATCCGGCGCTCCGGGCATAGTCTTCCATCTGGGCAAGGGTGTTATCAACGGCACGGTTGCCGTAGACCGCTGCCAGGGCGCAGCGGGCACCATTGCCCTGTAAGAGCGCCAGACGATCCAGAGCGGGCTGAGGTGCCATGGCTTCAAAAGCAGGCATCGCAATCAGAACGAGGTCATCTGCGCTGAATGGAATGGCAGGTGCTGTAAAGTTCTGTGCGGACAGATCGATGGTCTGCACCTCCGGCCAGGTCTGAGTGATTGCTTTTGCAGCACGTTCCGTGCCGCCGGTGGGGCTGAAAATGAGTTGGAAACAGGTCATAAGAAATCCTCCTTGATGTAAAAAATAAGACTACATCTTAAAATGGAGTATACCACTGAAAAGATGTAGTGTCAATATTTACACCAAAAGGAAAATGCGATAAAATAAGAGAGGGAGGGCTGCGCCTATGCACATCAGCAATAAATGTTCCGTTGCGGTTCACTGTCTGATTTTTCTTTCAGAGTACGGTGAAAGGGAAAAAGTGACCAGTGAACTGCTTTCATGTTCGACAGGGTGCAACCCAGTCACCATTCGGAATATCCTCAGTGCCCTGAAAAAAGACGAGATCATCACGGTAAAGCCCGGTACGGGCGGTGCGGCGCTTGCTCTGCCGCCGGAGAAGATCGATCTGTATCGGATCTGTTCCGTCGTAGACCCGGAGGCAATTGATAAAATGATCGGAATTCATAATTCTCCTTCGCCCTTTTGTCCGGTGGGCCGGAACATCGGCAATGTGCTGGGCAAAACCTACGATACGTTGAAAAACAATTTGATTGCCAGCATGAAAACGATCACGCTGGAACAGATCTTGTCTGATTATCACGAGGTTCTGGCAGAAGAAAAAAGTAAGAAGAGCTGAAAATGTAAAACCCCGCCTTTTTTGGCGGGGTTTTATTGCTGTATCCTTATACCTTGTCCCAGTCCAGCTCCGTCCAGTCGGTCAGGAACTGGTCGCTGACCTCCCGCAGGACGGACTCATCGGACTTGCTGGCGGCATCGGCGATGCCGATGACGCGGAAGCCTGCGTCGTGGGCGGTGCGGGCGGCGTAGAGGGAATCCTCACAGACAACGCACCGGTCGGGGTCAGTGCCGCCCAGGCGTGCAAGGGTCTGGAAAAATACATCCGGCCTGCTCTTGTGGAGCGCCCCCTGTGCCTCCACATAGAAGTCGAAATATTCATCGATGCCCAAACGGGTGAGCACGGTGCGGCACTGGGCGCTCCAGGTGTTGGAGCAGATGCACATGCGGGCACCCTCGGCCTTCAGGCGGGCCAGCAGCTCCCGCACGCCGGGCTTGAGCTCCACGGTCTCGTAGAGCTTTGTGATAACATCCCACATCACATCGTTGTAGTCCTCCATTTTCAGGGGCAGGTCATACTCCCGGATGAGGTAGGCCGCGCCATCGGCCATGCCCATGGTCAGGAGCGTTTTGTGGAGGTCAGATTTTGGGGTGCGGCCATAGCGGGCCAGCAGGGCATCGGGCGCACCCTCCCATACCACGGTCATGCTGTCGGTCAGGGTGCCGTCCATATCAAAGATCCAGTTGTTGCAGTGCATTGTTTTACCTCCACCATCGTTTCACACAAGTTAACAAAATTATACCATGGATTTTGTTCCAAAAACAGGGAGAATTTTTCCGGAAAATATGGTATACTTCTGACAGATTTCCAAAGAATGACTAGGAGGCGTTCCAGATGGAACAGAATGATACCCCGGTCAAGGCACTGGTGCTGGCAGGCGGCGGTGCGCGCGGCAGCTATCAGGTGGGTGTGTGGCGTGCCCTGACCGAGCTGGGCTGGCGGCCCCAGATCATCACCGGCACCAGTGTGGGCAGCCTGAACGGTGCCATGTTTGCGCTGGACCTGTACGAAACGGCCCGGGATATGTGGATGAGCATCCGCAGCCAGGACGTGATGGAGCTGCCGGAGGAAAACGCCGACCTCTCTGAGCTGCACGCCTTCCTGCGGGAAGTGGTGCGGGAAGGCGGCATGGACGTGACCCCGCTGGAAGAGATCGTGGAGCGGGTGTTGGATGAGGATGCCCTGCGGGCTTCGCCCATCCGGTTCGGCCTTGTCACCGTGGAAAAGCGGGGGCTGAAGCCCCGGGAGCTGACGCTGGAGGATATCCCGGCGGGCAAGGTAAAGGATTATCTGCTGGCCTCGGCTGCCTGTTTCCCCGCCCTGCGGGCAAAGCAGATCGACGGGGTGCAGTTCCTGGATGGCGGCTACCGGGACAATATGCCCACCGCGCTGGCCCAGAAGATGGGCGCGGAGGAGCTGGTCTGTGTTGATCTGGAAGGGGTGGGCATCACCCTGCCCAACCGCACCGGCCTGCCCACCACCATGATCCGCAGCTACTGGGAGCTGGGGGACATCCTCCACTTTGACCCCGATACCGCCAGACGGAACATTGAGCTGGGCTACTACGATACCCGCCGCGCCATGGGATATCTGCGGGGCTGCGCCTATGCGGTTTCCACCAGCGCCGAGAGCTGTGAGGATGCCGCCGCCTTTGCGTGGAAATTCCAGCAGGTGCAGAAGGCGGTGCGGGAAAAATACCCCGTGACCCTGACAGCGGATGCGGCCCTGCTGCTGGCCAACATGAAGGATGCCCAGCTGGCCCCGCTGGAAGCTGCCGCCGAGGATGCGGGCGTGGACCCCACCGTGTTCTATACCACCCGGACACTGGCGGAAGCCTTTTTGGAAAAATGCGACCGGGAGCGCATTGAGAGCTTTGCGCCCCTGTTTGAGGGCAGCGGCAATGCGGCACAGGCCGCACGGGCCGCTCTGCTGCCCAATACGTTCTTACAGGCATTGGTCTGCCGTGCCCTTACCGGGCCGGTACTGCCGGAGGTGATCGAAGAATGAAGGTCTATCAGGGACACAGCGCCTCACCGGGCCTTGTGATGGGACAGGTGAGCCGGTTGGAGCGCTGGCACGAAAATTTTTCTGCCGGGCCGTTCAACGCGGAACGGGAACAGCGTTTGCTGGAAAACGCTGTCCGGACAGCCCAGCGTGAGCTGGACGGCATGGCAGACCGCAGTGGCCCCACGGAGCAGGCCATCTTCCTGTTCCAGAGCATGATGCTGGAAGATGAAGGTTTTATGAACGAGGTCAGATTCCAGATCAGGGCGGGCATCAGCGCTGCCGAAGCCATGTACCGTGCGGGCAACCGCTATGCAGAGCAGCTTGCGGCCATGGAGGACAACGCCTACATGCAGCTGCGCAGTGCGGATATTCTGGATGCCGCCCGCCGCGTGGTGAACGTGCTGACCAACCGTCCCCGGGTCTGGCTGGCGCTGGATCACCCGGTGATCCTGGCGGCAGAGATGCTGATGCCCAGCGATCTGTTCAGCGTTCCGGCGGGGATGATCCTGGGCATCATCACTTCGGAGGGCAATAAGCAGAGCCACGCGGCGATCATTGCGCGGGCCATGCACATTCCCTGCGTGGTGCAGGTGGGGCAGGCGTTCCTGAACGACTGTGATGGCCGCACTGTGGTGCTGGATGCCAACAACGGCGAGTGCATCCTGGACCCGGATGCCAACACCCGCCAGCAGGCGGTCAGCCGCATCTGCGAGCTGCAGTGGGAGAGCGAGGAAGCCGCCCGCATCAGCGCCCTGCCCAACCGGACAAAGGATGATGTGCCGTTTGAACTTCTGGCCAACTGCTACGGGCAGGAGGATATTGAATCGGCGCTGCAGGCAGGCGCTTCCGGTGTGGGCCTGCTGCGCAGCGGCTACATGATGCTGCCGGGCCGCCCGGTGGACGAGCAGGAGCAGTTCGTGTTCTATCAATCCTGCCTTGCCGCCGCAAAGGGCGGTGTGGTGACAGTGCGCACCTTTGATTTTGGTGTGGACCGCGCCATGGCCGATATCCATAGGGGGCTGGAATCCTCCAAGCTGGGTCTGCGGGGCATCCGCAGCAGCCTGCGCCAGACCCATCAGTTTGAAACGCAGATCTGCGCCCTGCTCCGGGCAGCAGCCCACGGCCCCCTGCGGGTCATGTTCCCCATGGTGACCAACCTCGAGGATTGGGACGAAGCCATGCGGCTGGTAGCGCACTGCCGCCAGCTGCTGCGGGAGCGCGGGGAGGAGTTTGACCCGGACACGCCCTTTGGCGTGATGTTCGGTGTGCCCTCGGCCTGCCTGACGGCAGAGGAATTCGTGGAGCATGGGTGCAATTTCTTCCTCATTGAGACAAACGATCTGACCCAGTACACCCATGCGGTGGATCGGGATATCTCCATTGCCGAGCGCTACTACCGCCCGGCCAGCCACGCAATGAAAAAGCTCATCCGCATGGTGGTGGAGGCTGCCCGGGAGGGCGGGATCCCCGTGACCATCTGCGGCAGCGCGGTGGGCAATCCGGCCAACACCCTGCAATATCTGCAGCTGGGCCTGCGGAGTTTCTCGGTCAGCCCGCAAAACCTCATTGAGGTGAAAAAAGCGCTGATGAACGCGAGAATAAAGTAAACAAAAAGGACGGCTTGCGCCGTCCTTTTTGTTTATACTGATGTGAAAAATACGCAAAGTCATCCGCTGGAGCCGTCTCAGTGAAAAAACGGGTATCGTAAGACCGTTTTACTCCAGGTTGCCCGTCAGGGTCATCACGGCAGAGAGCACCGCCAGCGGGGCGGTCTCGCACCGGAGGATGCGGGGGCCGAGGCCGACCGTTTTCACACCGGCATTGGCGGCCATTTCGGCCTCTTCCGCGGCAAAGCCACCCTCGGCACCGGTGATGAGGGCGATCTTCAGCCGCTGGCCGTCGGCAGGCTTTGCGTCTGCCAGCAGCTGGCGCAGGGGTGCGCCGCCCAGCTCGTAGCAGAAGAGCACGAGGTCGTACCCTTCCAGACTGCGGCAGAGGGCCCCGAAGTTGGGCAGAGGCAGGGCGACATCCGGCAGCACGCCCCGGCCGCACTGCTTGGCGGCTTCAAAGGCGATGCGGTTGTAGCGCTCGTTTTTCTGCTCCTCCTTTTTGGGGGCAGCCACGCAGTACCGGCTGAAGAAGGGCACAAAGTGGGTGCAGCCCAGCTCCACGCCGTGGCGGATGACCTGCTCCAGCTTGTCCTGCTTGGGGTAACCCACGAACAGGGTCACTTCCACGCTGGGCTCGGCGGCGCTGGGATAGCCCGGCTCCACGCTGAACTCCACCGTCTCCGGCCCAAAGCCGGTGATGGTGGCGGTGTATTCCACGGCGTTGCCGTCACATAAGATGACAGTGTCCCCCAGCTTGCCCCGCATCACGCGGGAAAGATGATGGGCATCGGCCCCCCGCAGGGTGGCGGTGCCATTGGAGATTTCGGTTGTAAAATAACGGTGAGGCATAAAAATAAACTCCTGTTTCCCTCATTACCGGCAAAACTGGCCGGTATGCCAAGGGCTCCCCTATTAGGGGAGCTGGCGCGAAGCGCCTGAGAGGTTTAATTCGTCTTTTTACAAATAATGCACTCCCAGCCGCGCTTCTCCTTCACTTCCTGCACGGTCAGGCCGGCGGCTTCCAGAGCGGTGATCACCTCATCCTTGCGGCTGTCGATGATGCCGCTGGCAATAAAGGTGGCGTTTTCGGCCATCAGGCCGGGCACGGCGGGGGCAAGGCTGATGATGGCGTTTGCCACGATGTTGGCGGTGATGATATCGTACCTGCCGCTGGCCTTGTCGGACAGGTCGCCCACCAGAACGGTCAGCCTGTCAGCCACGCCGTTCAGGGCGGCATTCTCGCCTGCGGTGCGCACGGCCACGGGGTCGATGTCCACACCCTCGGCACTGCCCGCGCCCAGCTTGAGGGCGGCAATGGCAAGGATGCCGCTGCCGGTACCGATGTCCAGCACCCGCTCACCGCCGCGTACCCGCTCGTCCAGCGCTTCCAGGCAGAGGCTGGTGGTCTCGTGGCCGCCGGTGCCAAAGGCAAGGCCGGGGTCAAGGATCAGCTTGACGCGGTCGGTGTCGTACTCCTGCCAGGAGGGCACGATGGCCAGCCGTTTGCCAATGTCCATGGGGTGGTAGTATTTGCGCCAGCCGTTCTGCCAGTCTTCCTGCTCCACGCCCTCGGTCTCCACGGTGTAGGCGATGCCTGCCGCTTCCATCCGGGCCTGAATGAGGGCCAGCGTCTCCACGGGGGAAGCGCCCGGCTCCAGATACATGTGGATGATCACAGTGTCGCGGGGCTTGTCCAGCAGCTCCTGTTCGATCAGATCTACATGGGCGATCTCGGCCACCTGCTGCTCGATGTCGCTGTAATCCTCGATATAGATGCCACCCTCGGCGATCATGGTGGCAACAGCCTCGGCATTGTCGGCATCGGCCTTGGCCACGGTCAGGCGGATATCAGTCCATTCCATAAAAAAGAACCTCCCTGGGTCTTGTGTTTTTATTTATAAGTATAGTACCCGATTCCGGCGCGGGATGCAAGCGGTTTGGGGAGAAAGGGCAAAAGAAAAGTTTTTTCAAAATCCTGCTCTGAAATGCGCAATAATTCCAAAAAGTTTTTCACGAAAGATGCGAATTCAAGGATTTTTGGTGCAAAATTGCGAAAACAGGCGCAGACCCTATTTCTTTTTTTCGGAGGATGTGTTAAAATATTGTTACGCAATTATGGACAGCCTGCAACCAGAGGCCTCCATAACAACAACATTCTTTAAGGAGGAATGTGTCTTATGATGAAGTATCTCCAGAAACTGGGCAAAGCTCTGATGCTTCCCGTCGCTGTGCTGCCGATCTGCGGCATCCTGATGGGCCTTGGCTATGCTCTGGCCCCGGGTGTCATGGGTGTTCCCGGTGCTGCAACCTCCGGCGCAGCTTACACTGTTGGCTTCCTGCTGGTCAAGGCAGGCGGCGCTCTGATCGATAACATGGCATGGCTGTTCGCCATTGGTGCCGCTGTTGGTCTGGCTGATGACCACGACGGTACCGCTGGTCTGGCTGGCCTGGTCAGCTACCTGATGATGCAGCAGCTGCTGAGCCCCGGCGTGGTCAGCATGGTGCGCACCCTGGAAGAGGGCACCGCTACCTACATCGCTTTCCAGAAGGTGGCCGGCAACTCTTTCATCGGCATCCTGGCCGCTGTGGTGGGTGCAGCCTGCTACAACAAGTTCAAGAGCACTCAGATGCCTGACTGGCTGGCATTCTTCTCCGGCAAGCGCTTCGTCGCAATCGCCACCGGCCTGATCTCCATCGTTGTTTCTGTCGTTCTGCTGTTCGTCTGGCCCGTCATCTTCGGTGCACTGGTCGCCGTCGGCAACGGTATCGCTGGCATGGGCGGCATCGGCGCTGGCATCTACGCCTTCCTGAACCGTCTGCTGATCCCCACCGGTCTGCACCACGCTCTGAACAACGTGTTCTGGTTCGACACCATCGGCCTGGGCGACCTGTCCCACTTCTGGGCAGGCGAGACCTCTGCTGACGTGGGCTGGAGCCTGGGTATGTACATGTCCGGCTTCTTCCCCTGCATGATGTTCGGTATCGCCGGTGCTGCACTGGCCATGGTCCGTACCGCCAAGAACAAGAAGGCTGCCATCGGTCTGGTTCTGTCCGCTGCCATCTGCGCCTTCGTCTGCGGCGTTACCGAGCCCTTTGAGTTCGGCTTCATGTTCCTGTGCTTCCCACTGTACGTTGTGTACTCCGCTCTGTACGGCATCTTCACCATCATCACCTACTACTCCGGTTTCCGTGCTGGCTTCTGCTTCTCCGCAGGTGCTACCGACCTGGTGTTCTCCGCTTCTCTGCCTGCAGCTGCTAAGACCTGGATGATCATTCCTCTGGGCATCGCTGCATTCGTGGTGTTCTACTTCGTGTTCTACTTCGCCATCACCAAGTTCGATCTGAAGACCCCCGGCCGTGAGGACGAGGATGCCGAAGAGGCTGAGAAGAAGGTCGTTCTGGCCAACAACAACTACACTGAGGTTGCTGCTGGCGTGCTGAAGGCCATCGGCGGCAAGGAGAACGTCTCCAGCGTGGACTACTGCGCTACCCGCCTGCGCTTCACCATTAAGGACTATACCGCTGTGGATGAGAAGGCTGTGAAGGCTGCTGGTGCTGCCGGCGTCATCCGCCCCGACAAGACCACTTGCCAGGTCATCATCGGCACCAAGGTGCAGTTCGTGTATGATGAGCTGAAGAAGATGCTGTAAGCATCCTTCTGAGCACGCTTTTGCGCGGAAGGCTGGTTGCTTCCGCATCCATTCCCAAACTGTAAAAATGCCGCCGAGGGCGGGCGTTTACGCCCCGCTTTCGGCGGCATTTTGTTTTGTTCACAAACCGGCTACCCTTTTGGCCGGAAAATATGCTATACTGACAACGACAAAGCAAAATAACAGGAGGTTCCCCATTATGAAGATCATTCGTGCAAAGGATTACAAGGACATGTCCCGCAAGGCTGCCAACATCATCTCCGCACAGGTCATTATGAAGCCCAACTGCGTGCTGGGTCTGGCGACCGGCGGCACCCCTGTTGGCGCATACGCTCAGCTGGTGGACTGGTACAACAAGGGCGACCTGGATTTCTCTGAGGTCACCACCGTCAATCTGGACGAGTACCGCGGCCTGCCCAAGGAGCACCCCGAAAGCTATTGGAGCTTTATGCACAAGAACCTGTTTGACAAGGTCAACATCCGCCCCGAGGCCATCCATCTGCCCGACGGCACCAACCCCGATGCTGCGGATGCCTGCAAAAAGTACAACGAGATCATCCACAGCGTGGGCGGCATCGACCTGCAGCTGCTGGGCCTTGGCCCCAACGGCCACATCGGCTTCAACGAGCCGGGCGAGGCCTTTGAGCTGGAGACCCACTGCGTGAATCTGACCCCTGCCACCATCGAGGCCAACAAGCGCTTCTTTGACGGCAACGAGGATCTGGTGCCCAAGCAGGCCTACACCATGGGCATCAAGACCATCATGCAGGCCCGCAAGGTGCTGGTGGTGGCCAACGGTCTGGCAAAGGCCAAGGCAGTCAAGGCAGTCGTCTCCGGCCCTGTGACCCCCGAGTGCCCGGGCTCCATCCTGCAGATGCACCCCGACTGCATCCTTGTGGCCGATGAAGAAGCATTGAGCCTGCTGTAATTGCAGAACCTCTCCGTCATTGCTGCGCAATGCCACCTCCCCTAATGAGGGGAGGCCTTGGCAGCCGATTTCAGTGAATCTTTTTGCCAAAGGCTCCCCTACAAGGGGAGCTGGCGGGCGCAAGCCCGACTGAGAGGTTGCACGAAGGAAAGCGTGAGAATAAGAATATGATCATCAAAAATGCTCTGATTTATACCCCCCGCCACACCTTTGAGGAGGGGAGCCTGACCATCCGGGAGGGGCGCATCGTGCCCTTTGCACAGCCGGAGGAAGGCGAAGAGATCGTGGATGCCAAGGGTGCTTACGCTCTGCCGGGCCTGGTGGATATCCACTTCCACGGTGCTATGGGCAAGGATTTCTGTGACGGCAATGAAGAAGCCATCCAGACCCTGGCCGATTTTGAGGCCGGTAAGGGCGTGCTGGCCATCTGCCCCGCCACTATGACCTTTTCGGAAGAGATCCTGAACGGTGTGATGGATGCTGCCGCCGCCCATCAGAACGGCAGAGGCGCAGACCTTGTGGGTATCAACATGGAGGGACCCTTCATCAGCCCCAACAAGGTGGGTGCCCAGAACCCGGAGTATCTCCACAAGGCGGATGTTGCAATGTTCCGCCGCCTGCAGAAGCGGGCAAACGGCCTGATCAAGCTGGTGGATATCGCCCCGGAGGAGCCGGGTGCGCTGGAGTTCATTGCTGCCTGCCATGACGAGGTGCGCATCTCCATTGCCCACACCTGCACCAGCTACGACACCGCCAACGCCGCCTTTGACGCAGGCGCGACCCACATGACCCACCTGTACAATGCCATGCCCGGCATCACCCACCGGGAGCCCGGCCCCATCATTGCGGCGCTGGAACGGGGCGCGGAGGTGGAGCTCATCACCGACAACGTTCACATCCACCCGGCCATGGTGCGGTTCACCTTCAACACCTTCGGGGATGACCATGTCATCCTGATCGCCGACAGCATGATGGCCTGCGGCCTGCCCGACGGCCAGTACAGCCTGGGCGGTCAGGCGGTCACGGTCAGCGGCCCCCGCGCCACCCTGACCGAGCACCCCGGCACCATTGCGGGCAGTGCCACCTGCCTGTACGACTGCATGAAGCGTGCCGTGCTGGAGATGAATGTCCCGCTGGAAAGCGCTGTCCGCGCCGCCAGCGAAAACCCCGCCAAGAGCATTGGCATCGACAATGATTACGGCAGTCTGGCTGCAGGCCGCTACGGCAATGTGATCCTGGCAGACAAGGAATTGAATATTCAGGCTGTCTACCAGAAAGGAACCCGTATCGTATGAACCCCGAGAACCTGACCTGGCGGCTGCTGACCGCCGAAGAGCTGACGAACGTTTACCTGAACGAGATGCGCCGGGATTTTCCTGCCGGAGAGCTGAAGCCCCTGAGCATGATCCTGAACAGCGAGGCCGCCGGTACCGCCCACACCTGGGGCGTGTACGAGGACGACGCGCTGGTGGCGTATCTGTTGATGGTGCGGCCCGTGGGCTGTGAGGTGAGCCAGCTGGATTACTTTGCCGTTCTGCCCCAATACCGGGCCGGCGGCATCGGAGCCGTTCTGCTGGCCGCCCTGCCTGACCACGAGAAGGGTGCGCAGGCCATCCTCATTGAAGCGGAGTGCCCCGAAAAAGCCGAGGACGAGGCCATGGCTGTGCGCCGCCTGGGCTTTTACGCCCGGTGCGGGGCCAAGGACACCGGCTGGACAGAGCATCTCTTTGATGCCTGGTTCCGGGTGCTGGTGCTCCCCTGCTGCGGCGGAAAGGTGCGCAGCCCCGAGGAAGCCGTGCGGCAGCTGGCAGACTGCTACCGCCGCACCATGGGCGAGCCCCAGTGGCGCAGGAACGTCACCTTCTACCGCCCCGATGGCGTGGAGGTGCAGTTCTGAGAGGTTGAATTCTGTCCCTTGACAGTCTGGGTAAATATGGTACTATGGTGATAGGAACAAACCAGATCTGAGATGGGAGGAATTTCTGATGCGCAATGTTTTTTCCCGCCGTGATTTTCTGAAAGCATCTGCCGCCGCTGTGCTGGCCGCTTCTGCCGCTGGTGTCCTCACCGGCTGCGATGGGGGCGGTGAACAGCTGGCAGAAAACGAAGCCATTTTGGGAGATTTTAAGATTCAAATTTCGAGTGCGCAGACGAGAGGAACTTATGTGACTTCTGGAGGCGAATCGAAGAGTGAAAAATGGGTAGACGCTACGGTTAAAATCGTATACACAGGAAAAGGTTTTAATTCTGTGCAGTATTCCCGGGTTTTCTCTGCTGCTGTTGGCGAAACACCATGGAAACTTGATAAACCTACTGGAAATCTGTCGAGCACCGATGTGCCGTTAATGAATACTAAGACAGTGCAGGTGAGCTTTAAGGCTCCTTCGGATGGTGCGTCGTATACGACTTTTGAAAAGGGCGAACCCTTAAAGATGAGAGTTTCGTTCTTTGATCAGAGCATCGTGTTCTATCTGCGTAATGGCAACAAAACTGTGTCTATCAAAAAATCCTAATATCCCCCAAAAGCCCGAGGTGCACCCCGCACCCCGGGCTTTTTTGCGCCTGAATTTTACATTGGGGCAAAAACATGTCCAAACAATTTACCACGATTTTTCCCGCTTGTGGTCGAAGCGGCTTATCGACTGGGATACAATAGTGCCGTACCCAAGGAAAATACGAAAACAAGAGCCGGGAACGGAAAGCCCGGATGTTTGGAGGACAAATATTATGAAAAAGATCACGCGTCGTTCGTTTCTCACTGTCTGCGGTGCAGTTGCTGCCGCTGCTGCCCTGACCGCCTGCGGCGGTTCTGCTGCAGCTTCTTCTACCGCTGCAGGCTCCACTGCTTCTTCCACCGCTGCTGCCCTGTCCGGCAACGTTGCTGCCGGTGGTTCCACCTCTATGAAGAACGTTATCGCTGCCCTGACCGAAGGCTTTGCCGAGGTTGAGCCGGGTGTCACCGTCAGCTACGACCCCACCGGTTCCGGCGCAGGCATCACCGGTGCTGCCGATAAGACCCTGGACATCGGCCTGTCCTCTCGTGCCCTGAAGGACGACGAGAAGGCTGACGTGGATGGCACCACCATCGCTCTGGACGGCATCGCCATCATCGTCAACAATGCAAGCAAGGTGGAGGATCTGACCGTTGACCAGCTCAAGCAGATGTTCACCGGCGAGATCACCAACTGGTCTGAGGTGGGCGGCGACGACGGCGAGATCGTTCTGATCGGCCGTGAGGCTGGCTCCGGCACCCGTGATGGCTTTGAGAGTATCGTGGATGTCAAGGACAGCTGTAAGTACGCGCAGGAACTGACCGCTACCGGCGCTGTCATCAGCGCTGTGGAGGCCAATCCTCTGGCCATCGGCTACGCTTCCCTGTCCGCTGTGGGCGACACCGTGAAGATGGTCACCGTTGGCGGTGTGGAGTGCAGCGAGGAGACCGTTAAGGACGGCAGCTACGAGGTGCAGCGTCCCTTCGTGTTCGTCACCAACAAGTCTGTCGCTCTGTCTGAGCAGGCACAGGCCTTCTTCGATTTTGCCACCAGTGCCGATGCTGCTGACCTGATCCGCACTGCCGGTGCTGTTCCTGTGAATGAGTAATTGCGGAAAGCAATGATGCTATGAACAACAAAAAGATCTCTCTCCCCAGAACCCCTGCTGAGTGGCTGGAAGCGGTGATGAACTTCATCTTCTTCCTCTGCGGCATTCTGGCGGTGGGCTGTGTGCTCCTGATCTCAGTGTACATGGTCCTCTCCGGTGTGCCTGCCATCCAGGAGATCGGGCTGTTCCGGTTCCTGTTCGGCACCCGGTGGGCTTCCACCGCTGCCGACCCGGCCTACGGCATCCTGCCCTTCATCCTGTCCAGCGTTTACGGCACGCTGGGTGCCACCGTGATCGGTGTGCCCATTGGCCTGCTGACGGCGGTGTTCCTCTCCAAGGCCGCAGGCCCGAAGGTGCGCACCGTGGTCGTGACCGCCATTGAGCTGCTGAGCGGCATCCCCAGCGTTGTGTTCGGCCTGCTGGGCATGCAGGTGCTGGTGCCCGCCGTGGCCAAGACCTTTGGCAAGGCCTCCGGTGCCTGCCTGCTGAGCGCCATCGTGGTGCTGGCGGTGATGATCCTGCCCGGCATCGTGTCGGTGTCGGTCACAGCGCTCAACGCTGTGCCGCCGGAGTACGAGCAGGGCAGCCTGGCTCTGGGCGCAACGGATGTCGAGACCTGGTTCAAGGTCAGCGTCCCCGCTGCCAGGAGCGGCATTGCCGCCGGTATCGTGCTGGGCATCGGCCGCGCCATCGGCGAGGCCATGGCCGTGATGATGGTGGCTGGCAACAGCCCCAACATGCCGGACAGCCTGTTCCGCAGCGTCACCTTCCTGACCACCGCCATTGCCAAGGAGATGAGCTACGCCAGCGGCCTGCAGAAACAGGCGCTGTTCAGCATTGCGCTGGTGCTGTTCGTCTTTATCATGGGCATCAATATCCTGCTCAATGTGGTGCTGAAGGGAGGAAAGCGCGATGAATAACAGTGCTTCTGCCTCCCGCCGCACCTGGAACCGCGTGATGAACGCTCTGGTCTGGGCCTCGGCTGTGCTGGTCATCGTACTGGTGGCAGGCATTCTGGGCATGGTGCTGGTGCGCGGCATCCCGCACATCAGCTGGAAATTCCTGACCACCACCGCCAGTGTGCTCAAGGGCACGGACGGCATCCTGCCTGCGATCCTCAACACGCTGTATGTCATCCTGCTGACGCTTCTGATCGTACTGCCGCTGGGTGTGGGCGCGGCCGTTTACCTGACCGAGTACGCCCGGAACCGCAAGGTCATTTCGGTGATCGAGTTCACCAACGAGACGCTGGCGGGCATCCCCAGTATCATTTACGGTCTGGTGGGTATGCTGGTGTTCGCCCAGACACTGGGCTTCCAGACCTGCCTGCTCTCCGGCAGCCTGACGCTGGTGATCATGAACCTGCCCACCATCATCCGCACCACCCAGGAATCCCTGAAAACGGTGCCCCAGGGCTACCGTGAGGGTGCGCTGGGTCTGGGCGCGGGCAAGTGGCACATCATCCGCACCATCGTGCTGCCCTGCAGCATCGACGGCATCGTGACCGGCTGCATCCTGGCAGTGGGCCGCATCGTGGGCGAAAGCGCCGCGCTGCTCTTCACCGCCGGTGCCGCCGAGGTCATTGCCAACGGCGTGCTCAAGGCCTACACCTCCAACGGTGCCACCCTGTCGGTGCTGCTCTACCTCCGTGCCTTTGAGGACGGCGATTTCGACTCCGCCTGGGCCATCGGTGCAGTGCTGCTGGTGCTGGTGCTTGCCATCAATCTGGCAGCCCGGCTGGCCAAAACCAAACTGAAACAGAAGCTGTAAATAACTCCCTCCGTCATCGCTGCGCGATGCCACCTCCCTCACGGAGGGAGGCTTATCCTGCCCGCAACGCAAAAGGCTCCCTCTCAGAGGGAGCTGGCGCGGCATAGCCGCGACTGAGGGAGTCAATATAAGAGGAAAACTATGGAAAACGTATCACCCATTATCACAGCCAAAAACCTGAACCTCTGGTACGGGGATTTCAAGGCGCTGAAAGATATTTCGCTGGACATGGGCGAGCGGGAGATCACGGCCCTCATCGGCCCCTCCGGCTGCGGCAAGTCCACCTTCCTGAAGACCCTGAACCGGATGAACGACCTTGTGCCCGGGGTCCGCATCGAGGGTGATGTCCGCCTGAAAGGGCAGGATATCTTTGCCCGCGAGATGCAGCCCACTGAGCTGCGCCGCCGGGTGGGCATGGTGTTCCAGAAGGCCAACCCCTTCCCCATGAGCATCTACGATAATATCACCTACGGCCCCAGGCTGCACGGTGTGCACAACAAGGCGGAGCTGGACGAGCTGGTGGAAAGCTCCCTGCAGGGTGCCGCCCTCTGGAACGAGGTCAAGGACCGCCTGAAAAAGAGCGCCCTGGGCCTTTCCGGCGGCCAGCAGCAGCGCCTGTGCATTGCCCGCGCCCTGGCTGTCAAGCCCGAAGTCCTGCTGATGGATGAGCCCACCAGCGCTCTGGACCCCGGTTCCACCATGAAGGTGGAGGAGCTGATGAGCGAGCTGAAAAAGAACTACACCGTGGTCATCGTGACCCATAACATGCAGCAGGCTGCCCGTATCAGCGACCGCACCGCCTTCTTCCTGCTGGGCGAGCTGGTGGAAGCCGGCCCCACGGCGCAGATCTTCAGCACCCCGCAGGATAAGCGCACCGAGGATTACATTTCGGGCCGGTTCGGCTAAGGAGAAAAACGCAATGAGCAACCGTACACAATACGAAAACGACCTTGCCGCCCTGAAAACGGCCCTGGCCGAGATGGGTCAGAGCGCTGCCGATGCCGTGGAAGCTGCAATGGAAGCCCTCTGCACCGCCGATGCCGGGGCTGCCGCCGCCGTGGCACAGGGCGATGGCCGCATCAACAACATGGAGCGGGACATTGAGCACCGCTGCATGACCCTGCTGCTCCGCCAGCAGCCGGTGGCAGGTGACCTGCGCCGCATCTCCACCGCCATGAAGGTGGTTACGGATGTGGAGCGCATCGGCGACCATGCCTCCGATATCGCGGAGATCATCCCTCAT